>MDSV01213496.1_pt1 | contig 49378 bp, 47 predicted proteins | sample 810851 | NCBI WGS metagenome assembly MDSV01 (sample SAMN05326640, study PRJNA326480) | marine metagenome | isolation source: seawater | place: Atlantic Ocean: North East | collected 2012
CCCTCTGATTAACAGTCAGATGCTCTAACCAACTGAGCTAAGGAGGAGTGTTTGTTAAAAACAGCCGCAAAAATAACACAAACCAGTAAATAATAAAATATATTTGCAAAAAATATACTTATGAGTATTTTAGTTGTAGGAACAGTTGCTTTTGATGCAATAGAAACGCCCTTCGGAAAAACAGACAAAATAGTTGGTGGCGCTGCAACATACATTTGTTTATCTTCATCATTTTTCACCAACAAAATAAACCTTATCTCTGTAGTTGGGGAAGACTTCCCTGATAGCGCCATACAAGTGTTAAAAAACAAATCAGTTAACACAAAAGGGCTTCAAATTAAAAAAGGAGAAAAAACGTTTTTTTGGTCTGGAAAGTACCATGATAACATGAACACAAGAGACACTTTAGACACACAGCTAAATGTTTTAGAAAACTTCAACCCAATTGTTCCTAAAGAATTTAAAGAGTCAGACTTTTTAATGTTAGGAAACCTAATGCCTTCTGTACAAAAAAAAGTATTAAGCCAAATGACAAAAAAACCAAAACTTATTGTTTTGGATACTATGAATTTTTGGATGGATCTTTTTATGGACGACCTTAAAGAGGCTTTAAAACAAGTTGATGTATTAACAATTAACGATGAAGAAGCAAGACAGCTTTCCGGAGAGCACTCACTGGTTAAAGCGGCTAAAAAAATTTTAAAAATGGGACCAAAACACTTGGTTATTAAAAAAGGAGAGCACGGGGCGCTATTGTTTAACAATAAAGAGGTTTTTTTCGCGCCAGCATTACCCCTAGAAGAGGTTTTTGATCCAACTGGGGCTGGGGATTCTTTTGCTGGGGGGTTTATAGGTTATTTAGCTAAAACAAACGACATCTCTTTTAATAACATGAAAAAAGCAGTTATTTATGGGTCAACAATGGCCTCTTTTTGTGTAGAAAAATTTGGCACCAAAAAACTTAACGAGATAACCCAAAAAGAGGTTAAAACAAGGGTTAATGAGTTTATACAGTTGGTCAAATTTGACACAACACTATAACCTCCTGTTTTCTTTGTTAAAAACATTGTGCTCATACCACTTATCAACCTTTAAAGGTGTGCTTTCAGCTGCTTCAACAGCTAAAACATCACATCTCTCATTCTCTGTATTGTTGGCGTGTCCTTTCACCCAACAAAAAGACACCTTATGTTTTTTATAAACATCAAGAAACCTAACCCATAGATCAGAATTTTTTTTACCTCTAAAACCTTTTTTTTCCCATCCAAAAACCCATTTTTTCTCTACCGAATCAACTACATATTTAGAATCAGAATAAACCAATATATCAACCCCCCTTTTTTTAACACTCTCCAGGGCAACAATTACAGCTAAAAGCTCCATTCTATTATTGGTGGTTAGTCTAAATCCCTGTTTCAACTCTTTTCTATAAGCCCCGCTTTTCATTACAATACCATAACCCCCGTTTCCAGGGTTTCCTTTTGCCGAACCATCTGTATAAATTACAATTGACATTACTTTAATAATATTTCTTCTATTGTTTTTGGAAAAAAATCAAACTCTAACTTACGGATTTTTTCTTTTAACCCCACAAGACTCTCCCCTTTAGAAATAACACATTTTTTTTGTGATATTACTTCTCCTTTGTCATAATCTTGATTAACAAAATGAACAGTGATCCCGCTTTCAGACTCTTTATTATCTAATACAGCCTTATGAACATTAGCACCGTACATTCCCTTTCCTCCGTATTTAGGCAATAAAGAGGGGTGGAGGTTGATTATTTTTTTAGGATAAACGTCAATCATCCTAGAGGGAATTTTAAGTAAAAAACCAGCAAGAACAATACAATCAACACCATAATTTTGTAGGGTTTCGTGTAGCTTATAAAAATTATTTAAATCACTTTTTGTTATATAAAAAAGAGGGACGCGAAGCTTTTTAGCTCGCTTCACAATAAAAGCTTTTTTATTATTAGTGCAAATACAAACAACCTTAACGAGATTAGACTTTGAAAAATAATTACAAATATTTTCAGCATTACTTCCTGAGCCTGAACCAAAAACAGCTATTTTTTTCATTGCAACTAAATTTTATTCAAAAATAGTATAAACATATAGATGTTAAAACAGAAAACAATAAAGTTTGCAAGTTCTTCATATTATAGTTTTATTTGCACCTTACTAACTAAAACATATTAAAAATGTCGGATATAGCAGAAAAAGTAAAAGCAATCATTGTTGATAATTTAGGCGTTGACGCATCTGAGGTGGCTGCAGAAGCTAGTTTTACTAATGATTTGGGTGCAGACTCACTAGATACAGTTGAGTTGATTATGGAGTTTGAAAAGGAATTCGATATTCAAATCCCTGATGATAAAGCAGAAGCTATTTCAACAGTTGGTGATGCAATAGCTTTTATCGAGGGGGCTAAAGCATAATAAAAAATGAATAATAGAAGGGTGGTTGTCACTGGAATAGGGGCTTTAACTCCTATCGGAAACAACTTAAAAGATTATTGGAAATCATTAATTAATGGGGTTAGCGGAGCAGCTCCCATTACCCACTTTGATGCGTCAGAATTTAAAACTCAGTTTGCTTGTGAGGTTAAAAATTTTAATGTAAAAGATTTTATCCACCCTAAAGAAGCCAGAAGGCTTGATAAATTTAGTCAATATGCACTAGTTGTTGCTGAAGAAGCGGTTAAACACTCAAAAATTGATATAAACTCTATTAATCCAGATAGGTCGGGTGTTATATGGGGGTCTGGTATTGGTGGAATGGAAACATTTTTTAATGAATCGGTTGGTTTTGGTACGGGAAGTGGGTCCCCAAGGTTTAGCCCCTTTTTTATACCCAAACTAATTTCAGACATACCCGCAGGACATATTTCTATTAAATATAATTTTAGAGGTCCAAATTTTACAACTGTTTCTGCTTGTGCATCTTCTACAAACGCATTGATTGATGCATTTAATTATATAAAATGGAATAAAACAGACCTGTTTATTGTTGGTGGATCAGAAGCTTGTATTTTTCCTCCAGGCATAGGGGGTTTTAATGCTATGATGGCGTTATCAACAAAAAACAACAACCCTCAAACAGCATCCAGACCGTTTGATAAAAATCGAGATGGTTTTGTAATGGGAGAGGGTGGTGGAGCTCTTGTTTTAGAGGAGTATCATCATGCTATTAATAGGGGGGCAGACATTTATGCTGAGATTGTTGGAGGGGCCTTAACAGCTGATGCTTTTCATATTACAGCACCACATCCAGAAGGTTTGGGGGCTCAAAATGTAATGAAACAAGCAATTGAAGAGGCTAATATTGATACAACAGCCGTAGATTATATAAATGTTCACGGAACATCAACCCCTTTAGGAGATGTTGCAGAAACAAAAGCAATCAAAGCGTTATTTGGTAAACACGCGTATAAGTTAAACATTAGCTCTACAAAATCAATGACAGGACACTTGCTTGGGGCCGCAGGGGTAATAGAAGCTATAGCGTGTATAATGGCTGTGAAAAATGATATTGTCCCCCCTACAATTAATCATGAACATCAAGATCCAAACATTGATGAAAAGCTAAACTTAACACTTAAAAAAGCTCAAAAAAGAATCATTAATTATGCATTAAGCAACACTTTTGGTTTTGGCGGGCACAACGCCTCAATATTATTTAAAAAATACAAATAATTAATGTGTTAAGAACAATATTGTCTAGATTAGCGGTTGTTAAAAAAGACGATACTTTTTTGTTTACATTATTGGGGTATCACACAAACAAAGATTTGTATAAAAAAGCACTTATTCACAAATCATATAACCCCACAACACATAATGAGCAATTAGAATTTTTGGGTGACGCTATTTTATCCTTACTAATAGCAGAGCTGTTGTTTTTAGAAAACCCTAATCAAGAAGAGGGTGGTATGTCTCAAAAAAGATCAATAATTGTAAGCAGGAAGCACTTAAACATGGTTGGAAGAAAAATAATACCAGAAAAAAAAATAAAGAGCAGATTAAAAACTCTTTCACCAAACATTTTTGGCAACACATTAGAGGCTATAATTGGAGCTATATATATTGATAAAGGCGTGGGGAAAACAAGATTTTTTGTAAAAAAACATATATATAATTCAGAGTTTTTACAGCGGCTATTAGATGCGGATTTTAAAAGCGAGCTACTAAAACACAGCCAAAAAGAAAAAATAGAAATTGAATATAAAACAAAAAAACAAAAAGGTTGTTTGGAGCATAAAAAAGAGTTTTCAGCCTCAGTTTTTTTGAATGGGAAAAAAACAGCAGAAGGAACGGCTGGCTCTAAAAAAGAAGCAGAGCAGCAGGCAGCAAAAAAAACAATAAAAAATTTGTTTTAGGTTTGATGAAAAAAAAATACACACTGGATTGTGGTTATGATTATGATTTTGATGTTTTAGCTATTAATAGTCACACCAAAGCTTATAAACTATGTTGGATTTTAAACAAAACCCTTGGCTTTAATTTTGAAATTGTAGAAGATCATAAAATAAACAAAGAACTTGTTTTCACAAGATATAAATCAGAAAACAATGATGGGGAGGCAATTAATTTGCTATCAAATCGATCAAAAAAAGGATATATTATTCCTTCACAAAAAAGCGTTAACTATTTTTTAATTATTAATAAAAAAAATTATAAAACAAAAAAACAAGAGCTTTTAACTAAATTAAGAGCAATAAATGACATACTTTTGGTGTTTGAAATTAAAACTGACACAGAACAAAATAGCGACAGATTTATAATACATGATAAGAAAAACTAAAATAATAGCCACTATTGGCCCAGCCACATCTTCAAAAGAGAAACTAACAGCCCTAATGCAAAAAGGAGTAAATGTTTGTAGGCTAAACTTTTCTCATTTATCTCATGAAATAGCGAAAAAAATTATCTCTAACATTAAAGAGGTGAACCTAAATTTACATGTTCACACTGCAATTTTAGCTGATTTACAGGGACCAAAAATCAGGGTGGGGGATTTTGAAAAACCACTAAAATTAAAAAAGGGTTCAGAAATAGTTTTTTGTACAAAAAATAAAAAAGACACCATATATATTAACTATAATAATTTTGCGAAAGATGTAAAACCAAAAGACAAAGTGCTTTTAGATGATGGGAAATTAAAACTAGAGGTCGTCTCAACAAATAATAAAGACACGGTTGTTTTAAGAGTTGTTTTTGGCGGAGCCTTACAATCAAGAAAAGGGGTTAATCTTCCAAACACCTCTATATCCCTTCCCTGTCTTACCGAAAAAGATATGGAAGACCTAGAGTTTATTTTAACTCAAAAAATAGAATGGATTGGGCTTTCTTTTGTTAGAAAAGCTAAAGATGTTAAAGACCTTAAAAAAATAATTAATAATAGAAATTTACCACACAAAGTAATTGCTAAAATTGAAAAACCAGAAGCGATAAAAAACATAAACAACATAATTGAATCTTCGGATGCTGTTATGGTTGCTAGGGGCGATCTTGGAGTGGAGGTTCCACCACAAAAAGTTCCGGTATATCAAAAAATGATTGTTAATAAATGTATAAAAAAAGCAAGGCCGGTAATTATTGCTACACAAATGCTTGAAAGCATGACAGATAGTCCAAGCGCAACCAGAGCAGAGGTAAACGATGTAGCAAATTCGGTTATTGATGGGGCTGACGCTCTAATGTTAAGTGGGGAAACCTCCACAGGAAAATACCCATTAAAAACAGTTGAAACAATGCGAAATATTATTAGGGATATTGAATCTAGCGAACACAGTATTTCAAAAAACACAGAAGATAGAGAAATAAAAGAAGAGGGGAGGCTCCTTACAAATGCTATATGTTCAAATGCAGCACAAATAGCAAAAAAAACACAAGCTAAAGCAATAATTACAATTACATATTCAGGATTTAACACTGTAAAAGTGTCTTCTTTTCGGCCTCATGCATTTATTTATGCATTTACTAACAATCATAGTATTTTGAATACTTTAAGTTTAGTTTGGGGGGTTCAGGGGTTTTATTATGAGGGGGCTTCAACAACTAGTCAAACCATAAAAGAATCAAAAGAGGTATTAAAAAAACAAAAACACCTAAAAAAGGGAGACGTAGTGGTTAATATAGCAAGTATGCCGGCTAGGGAAAGAGGGACAACAAACATGATGAAAATCAGTAAAATTTAAACAATGATAAACACTAAACTATTGGCAGAGATTTGTGAGGTGGCGGGAGCTCCAGGGCACGAACAAAAGGTAAGAGAAATTATACAAAGAGAGATCAAACCCCTGGTGGACCAAATAAAAATTGACAACATGGGAAATGTTGTTGCTGTTAAAAAAGGCAAAGAGCGTAAAAAAGTTATGATAGCCGCACATATGGATGAAATTGGATTTATTGTAACACATATTGATGACAAGGGGTTTATATATTTCCATACTCTTGGTGGTTTTGATCCAAAAACCTTAACAGCTCAAAGGGTGGTTATTCACGGCAAAAAAGATGTAATGGGTGTTATGGGAAGCAAACCAATTCATTTGATGGATGTAGTTGATAGAGCGAAAGTTCCAGCAATTAAAGATTATTTTATAGACACCGGAAGATCCAAAAAAGAATTAGATAAATTAATTTCTGTTGGAAACACTATAACGAGAGAAAGAAAAATGATTGAAATGGGAGATTGTTTGAATTGCAAATCACTAGACAATAGGGTTTCCGTTTTTGTTTTAATTGAGATGTTGCGGGAGATGAAAAAGAAACCTCCATATGACGTTTATGCTGTTTTTACGGTACAAGAAGAAATAGGAATCAGAGGGGCAAATGTTTCTTCAATGGACATAAATCCTGATTTTGGTTTTGGTCTAGATACAACTATCGCCTGGGACACTCCAGGAAGCACCAAACAAGAACAAGTTTCAGCACTTGGAGATGGGGCGTGCATTAAAGTTATGGATTCTTCTACTGTTTGTGATTACAGGATGGTTTCATACATGAAGGAAGTTTCTAAAAAACATAAAATAAAGACTCAATTAGAGATATTGCCAGCAGGAGGAACAGATACTGCTGCAATTCAAAGAATGAATCCAGGAGGAAGTATTGCTGGAGCAGTTTCTATACCAACAAGACATATTCATCAAGTGATAGAAATGGTACACAAAAAAGATGTGAGAGCAGCGATAGATCTGTTAAAATCTAGTGTAGAAAATTTAAAGAATTACAATTGGGGGTTTAAATAAAAAACTCAAACACATAAAGGCTTGAAAAACCACTATTCTATAAAAGCATTTTATATAGAGGAGAATTGTTTTAGAAAACGAATATCATTTTCATAAAAAAACCTCAAATCTTTTATACCATATTTTAACATTGCAATTCTTTCAACCCCCATACCAAAAGCATATCCGCTGTATTTTTTAGAGTCAATACCACAGTTTTCTAAAACACTTGGATCCACCATGCCACAACCTAGTATTTCTAAATAACCGGTGTTTTTACAAACACGACATCCGGTACTGTTACAAATATTACAACTCACATCTACTTCTGCACTTGGCTCTGTAAATGGGAAGTAAGAAGGTCGTAATCTAATATTAGTTTTTCCCCCAAACATTTCTTTTGCAAAATAAAGAAGCACTTGCTTTAAGTCTGAAAAACTTATTTTTTCATCAATATACAAGCCCTCAACCTGATGAAAGAAGCAGTGTGCTCTTGCCGAAATAGCCTCATTTCTATATACCCTTCCAGGTGAAATTATTCTAATAGGAGGTTTTTTTTGCTCCATATGCCTAACCTGAACAGAAGAGGTGTGCGTTCGGAGAAGAGTGTCTGGGTTGGTTTGTACAAAAAAAGTATCCTGCATATCTCTTGCGGGGTGTTCTTTTGGCAGGTTTAGGGCAGAAAAATTATGCCAATCATCTTCAATTTCAGGCCCCTCAGACACAGCAAATCCAACTCTGTTAAAAATAGTTACAATTTGATTTCTGACAATAGAAACAGGGTGCTTACTTCCTAAACCAGGCGTGTTTACAGGCTTTGACAAATCAACCTTTTCTAATAATGATGATTTTTCAAAACTTCCTTTAAAAAAATCAACTTTTTCCTGAGCATTTCGTTTTAGTGTGTTTATTGCCTGACCAAACTCTTTTTTGTTTTTATTTGGCGTGCTTTTAAAGGTGTTAAAAAGCTCATTCAACTTGCCTTTTTTTCCTAAAAATTTCAAACGAAAAATCTCTACTTCTTTTTCAGATTTTGGGGCAAAACCCTTAACTTCTTTCAGTAGACCTTTAACGGCTTCTAACATTATAATAATTTGTATATCTTTGCTAAACGAATTACAAAGAAACAATAATTATGCAAAATATAAATTTTAAATCAGCTTTAATAAGTTTCTTAATAGCATTTTTTATTATATCTTTCTCTTCTTGTGAAAAAGCGAAAGACACAATAGGGATAATTATTGTAAAGGATTCTAACGGGAACACTGTTTCACAAGCAACAGTGGTTTTACATCAAGACGGGGCAATAAGCCAACAAGGATCTGCCACTAACCCAGATCTAAGAAAAACAGACAAAACAGATGCAAATGGTCGGGCTGAGTTTACATATGATTTGGAAGCAATTTTTCAGGTTGATGTAGAAAAAATAGATGGAAATAATATTTATTCGGGGTCAAATATTATCAGGCTACTAAAAGAAAAAACAGTAACAAAGGTGGTGGAAATTAATTAAGATATTTAATTATAGCCCTTTTTATTAAATTTTCCTGATCATTTTTTGATAGGTTTTCCAAAGCTTTCAATTCCGTGTAGTGAGGCCATCCGTCTTTATCAATACTGTCAAATTTGTAATAACCATAATGACTTAACAGTTTGCAGGTTGCAACATGCAAAACATCAATCTTTTCTTCTCGGCGAAATCTTTTTACACCAAAATTCAACTCTTGAATCCCAATTAAATACAAAATGCCCTTTAACGACATTTCGTCATCAAATTTTTTTTCAAGCCGCTTAACAAGACCATCCCATTCTTTGTTTAAATCTTCCATTTAGCAAAAATAAAGTTTTTTAATATCTTTATCGCTATGAATTATTTAGATATTGCTATTCTTGTGTTTCTCCTTTATGGGATGGTAAAAGGTTTTTCCAACGGAATTATAATAGAGATATCAAACACAATATCGGTGTTTTTAGCTGTTTATATAGGCATTCATTTTTCTCAACTTGTTTATCCATATCTAAATGTAGATATATTAAGTGATTATTCAAATGCAATACCTTTAATTGCGTTTCTAATTGTGTTTATTGTCATTATTGTTATAGTGAAATCAATAGGAGAACTACTTAATAGAATAACAAAACAATTGGCTCTTGGCTTAATAAGCAGGATTTCAGGGGTGTTTTTTGGCATGATTAAAATGCTGATAATTTGTGTTTTTTTGCTTTTTTTAGTGGTTGATTACGAGTTAATTGATAAGCACACACAAGAAAGCTCAATTCTTTTAAGGCCATTACAAAACTCAGCCAGAATCATTATGCCGGAAGTAAATAAGCGCAAAAATATCATTATTGAATCAGCTAAAGAAAGCACCGAAAAAGCAAAAAAGAATTTAGAACAAAAGATTAATCCAGAATAGCAAGAACTCCTGGTAATTTTTTGCCTTCTAAATAATCTAGCATAGCCCCCCCTCCAGTTGAAACATAAGACACCCTCTTCCCAAAACCAAATTTATTTATAGCTGCGACAGAGTCCCCTCCCCCAACTAAAGAAAAAGCTCCGCTCTCTGTAGCCAAACAAATAGCTTCTCCAATTTTTTTAGTTCCATTTTCAAAATTACTCATTTCAAAAACCCCCATTGGACCATTCCAAATTATTACTTTTGATTTTTTTATAGTTTCGGAAAAAACAGCTATTGATTCACCCCCTAAATCTAGGCCCATATAGGTTTTCTCAATAGATAAAATACTAGAAATGGTTGTGTTTGCATCATTGCTAAAAGAATCTGCATTTACCGAGTCAGTTGGCAATAGTAAATTTACCCCCTTTTTTTTAGCCTCTTTAATTAGTTGTTTGGCCAAAACAACCTTTTCATTTTCAACTAAAGAATTCCCAACCTTGCCCCCCATCGCTTTTGCAAAAGTATAGGCCATTCCGCCCCCAATAATTAGATTGTCAACTTTGTCAAAAAGAGATTTTATAACATCAATCTTGCCAGCTATCTTTGCGCCACCAATAATTGCTGTAAATGGCTTTTTTTTATTATTCAGTGTTTTTTGTAAAAACCCCAACTCTTTAGACATTAATAATCCGAAATATTTGTTTTTTGGGAAGAATTTAGCAATAACAGCAGTTGAGGCGTGAGCTCTATGCGCTGTTCCAAACGCATCATTAACATAAGCATCTCCAAGTCTAGCTAATTTCTTTGCAAATTCCTCGTCGCCATTTTGCTCTTCTCTATAAAACCTTAGGTTTTCTAAAACAAGAATATCCCCACTACTCATATTCACAACATCATTAACAGCCCTTTCCCCAATGCAATCACCACCAAAAGATACAGGCCTGTTTAATAAAAAAGACAAATGGTTAGTGGTGTGCTTTAGAGAAAGTTTTTCTTCAAAACCATTTTTGGGCCTTCCCAGGTGTGACATAATAATAGCCATTCCACCATCAGAAACAACCTTTTTAATAGTTGGCAGTACAGAGACCATTCTACTATCATCAGTAATAACTAAGTTTTCATCTAAAGGGACATTAAAATCCACCCTAATTAGCACTCTTTTATTTTTCAAGCAAACATTACTAATAGTATTCATGCTGCAAAAATAAAATAAATACTAAAATTTAACAGATTTTATTTACATTTGACATAAAGAAATTTCAAATGCTATTTAAAGAAATCCCTGGCAATTCTTTAGTAAAAAAACAGCTAGTTGCCACAATAACACAAAATCGGGTTAGTCACGCACAACTTTTTTCGGGCAATAGCGGTAGTGCAAAACTTGCGCTTGCTTTTGCGTATGCCAGGTATCTTAATTGTCATAACAAGTCAAATGAAGATTCTTGCGCAACATGCCCTTCATGTATTAAGTACAACACATTGTCTCATCCAGATCTGCATTTAGTTTTCCCAGTTTTAAAAGCAGGAGGCACAAAAAGTTCTGTTAGCGACAATTTTCTTAAAGAGTGGCGTGACTTTACGTTAAAAAACCCTTACAATTCTTTAGATAACTGGACTAACAGTTTTGGAGTGGAAAATAAAAAAGGCGAAAAAGGCTCTATTTATAAGGACGAGGCAGTTTCTATTCATAAGAAGTTAGCTCTTAAGAATTTTGAAGCAACCTACAGAGTTATTTTAATATGGATGCCTGAACAAATGAATACAAATGCTGCAAATAAATTGCTTAAGGTTTTTGAAGAGCCACCTTTAGGAACAGTGTTTTTACTGGTTTCAGAAGACCCAGAAAAATTACTTCCGACAATAATTTCTCGACTACAAAAAACACACATACATGATTTTAATATGGATGATCTCCTTGGGTTTTTCAAAAAAGAAAATGTGAGTTCTGAAAAAGCTAAGCAGCTTGTAAACCTAACAGATGCAGATCTTGGAAAAATAATTCAATTACTGATGGATGATACTCAAGAGATAGATTTATTTAATCTTTTTTCTTCATGGATGAGGTTAGTATATCAAATAGACATAGTTAACATATCAAAATGGGTCGACTCCCTTGCTGCCACTGGGAGAAAACACCAAAACACATTTTTATTGTATGCAATAAAAATGATTCGAGAATGTTTAATTTTTAATTTTGCCAATAAGTTGCTTTTAAAAACCAATAAAAAAGAGTTTGATTTTGTTTCAAAATTTTCTAACTTTATTCATGAGGATAACAGCGTGCTTATTATTGAAAAATTAGAAAATTCATCAAAAGCAATCAATAGAAATGCAAATGCTAAAATTTTGTTTTTCGAGTTGTCATTACAAATAATTAAACTCTTAAAAGTTAAGCGTAAATTTGCAATTAATTAAAATTATAATATGAGTTGTGGAAGTGGAGGCTGTAGTAGCTGTGAGGTTTCGGAAAATAGAGGTTGCGGGGTTAGCTCTGTTTTTGATTGGCTGTATCAAATAGACGGGCCTAAAACAGAAAATTCTAATTTGGTTGAAGTCCAGTTTAAAGGAGACAGAAAGGATTTTTATTTAAACACAGAGGGGTTAGATTTAAAAAAAGGGGACATTGTTGCTGTAGAAGGGGGTAAATCAGGGCACGATATAGGAAAAATCACCATCATTGGAGAGTTGGTTGCCCTTCAAATAACTAGAAAAAGAAGAGACACAAAAAAAGACCCATTAAAAAAAATATATAGAATTGCTTCTAAAACAGATAAAGAAAAATGGAATTCCGCAATAGAAACTGAGGGTGAAATATTAGAAAAAGCAAAAAAATTAATTGAACAGTTTAATCTTGAAATGAAACTTACAGATGTTGAGCTTCAAGGAGACAAATCTAAAGCTACTTTTTTTTATACAGCGGATAAACGTGTTGACTTCAGGGGCTTAATTAAAGAGTATTCAACGCAATTTAAAATTAAGGTTGAAATGCGACAAATAGGACCAAGACAAGAGGCTGCAAAAATTGGGGGAATAGGAAGTTGCGGAAGAGAGTTGTGCTGTTCTACATGGATGACTGAATTCCCCTCTGTTTCTACTGGAGCCGCTAGGTATCAACAACTAGCAATTAATCCACAAAAAATATCTGGACAATGCGGAAGATTAAAGTGTTGTTTAAATTTTGAACTTGATGGATATACAGAGGCTTTAAAAGGATTCCCTAGTTCAAAGGTAAAGCTTAAAACTAAAAAAGGAATAGCACAATTTGTAAAATTAGACGTTTTTAAAGGGGTTATGTTTTATTTTAATCCTGATGAACCAGCATCTGAGCTGCTAGAGATTACTACTGAAGGAGCCAAAAAAATAATAACATTAAACAAAAAAGGAGAAATTCCCGAAAATTTTGATCAATTTAGGGTCGACAAGACTATTATCGAGCTAAATTTTGAGGACGCAATGGGTCGAGATGATATTAAAAGATTTGATAATAAAAACTCAAAGCAAAAAAGAAATCGCTCAGAAAGAAGAGAAAAATTTAAAAAAAACAAAAACCAATCTAATAAAAAAAGGGAATCTCAAAAATTCAATCAGAAAAAAAATGCGTAATTATTTGATTTGTTGTATGTTTTTATTTTCTTGTATTAACAATACTCATAAAGAGTACCATTCTTTTAATAATAACACATGGAACACTGATAGCGCTGCAGTTTTTAAATATACTATTTCCGACACAATAATCAAGTATGATTTAAGTTTGAAAATTAGACACACTATTGATTATGAATTTCAAAATCTATTTCTTTTTTTAGAAGACATTAAAAAAGATACTGTTGAAATAATATTGGCAAGTAAAAACGGAAAATGGCTGGGCTCTGGAATAAGTGACGTTAGAGAGGTTGAATATGTTTTTGATAAAAATAGGATTTTCTCTAAAAAAGGCGAATACAAAATAAGGGCTGAGCAAGCGATGAGATACGGGCCTAAAGACAAGATAGAAAACCTAGAGCATATTTTAGACATTGGACTAATAGTTTCGGAGCACCATGACTAGAAAAAACAAAATATTATTATGGGTACTTATTTTGAGCCCTTTTATAGCTCTTTTCAGTTTGGTTCAATTAACAGCAATGGGTTTTTTTGGGGGGCTACCAACATTTAATCAGTTAGAAAATCCAAAAACTAATTTAGCAACTGAAATCATTTCAGAGGATGGGGCCGTGCTGGGAAAGTATTTTTTTGAAAACCGAAGTACTGTTAGGCGTAATGAGCTTTCTCAAAATTTAATAGACGCTCTAATAGCAACTGAAGATATCCGTTTCAGAAGCCACTCCGGTATTGACGGGAGATCATTATTAAGAGCGGTTTTTGGTCTTTTTACAGGGAAAAGAAACTCCGGAGGAGCTAGTACAATTACTCAACAACTAGCTAAAATGTTATTTACTGAGCAGCCCAGCTCTGGAGTTGGTAGAATAATGCAAAAATTAAAAGAATGGATTATTGCCGCTCAACTTGAAAAAAGATATACTAAAGATGAAATATTAACGATGTATTTAAACAGGTTTGATTGGGTAAACAATGCGGTTGGTATAAAATCGGCAGCACAGGTTTACTTTAATAAAAAACCAACAGATTTAACTCTAGAAGAGTCAGCTGTTCTTGTTGGAATGCTGAAAAACCCAGCCTTATACAATCCAAATAGGAGGATAGAGATTACTAGAGAAAGAAGAAATGTCGTTCTTCACCAAATGAATCGGTATGAGTTTATATCTGATTCATTGTTTGACACACTAAAACAACAACCAATAATACTAGATTTTAACATAGCAAGCCACAATAAAGGGGCCGCGCCTTACTTTAGAGAATATTTACGAGAAGAATTAAAAAAATGGTGTGCTAATCACACAAAGCCAGATGGAACAAATTATAATGTTTATACTGATGGGTTAAAAGTCCACACAACGATTAATTCTCGTTTACAGAATTTTGCAGAAGAGTCGATGAGAAGCCATATTTCATCTTTACAAAAAGATTTTGATCATCATTGGAGTGGGTACACAAACGCACCATACCCTGAAGAATTTACAGATAGCGTGATAAATGTAATACTTGACCAAGCAATGCGAAGATCTGAACGTTATAGAAAATTAAAAAAAGAAGGAAAAAAAGAAAAAGAGATAAAAAGGATTTTCAACACCAAAACCCAGATGACTTTATTTTCTTGGGATGGCGAAATAGATACAACATTATCACCTAGAGACTCTATCAAATATAACAAATTTTTCATTCACTCAGGGATGATGAGCATGGAGCCTAAAACAGGTCACGTAAAGGCTTATGTTGGAGGGATTAATTACAAGAATTTTAAATATGACCATGTTAAACTAGGAAAACGCCAGGTAGGCTCCACTTTCAAGCCTTTTTTATATGCTTTAGCTATACAAGAGGGATACTCTCCTTGTTATGAGGTGCCAAACATTCCTGTTGTTTTTGACAAGAAAAGATGGGGGCTAGAGAAAGACTGGATCCCAAAAAACTCTGGTGATGAGTTTAAAGATATGTTACTAACATTAAAGTTTGGAATGGCAAACTCTATTAATACAATTACAGCCTATATCATGAAACAATTAGGCCCTCATGCAGTAGTAGATTTAGCTAAAAAGATTGGAATTCAATCTAAAATTTTAGCAGTTCCTTCTCTTTGCTTGGGAACTTTTGATTTATCTGTTTATGAGATGGTTGGCGCGTATTCTACTTTTGTAAATAAAGGCATATGGACAGAGCCAATTTTCATAACTAGAATTGAAGATAAGAACGGTGTTGTTTTGGAGGATTTTTCCCCAAAAACTCAAGAGGCAATGAGCGAAGAAACAGCCAATATAATGGTGAGAATGCTACAAGGTGTTGTTGACGGAGTTTATAGTCCTGCTGTCGAAAAAACTTTAGGGACAGGAGTCCGGTTAAGGTATAAATATGGGTTTAAAAATCAAATGGGAGGAAAAACAGGAACTACTCAAAACCAATCAGACGGCTGGTTTATTGGGCTAACGCCAAATTTAGTTACGGGGGTTTGGAGCGGTTGTGAGGATAGAGCTGCTCATTTTAGGACTATTCAATACGGCCAAGGGGCTAACATGGCACTACCAGTTTTTGCTGAATATATGCAAATGGTATATGCTGATACTGCTAATACAGGGTTTTTCCCAGTTGATTTTGACATTCCTGTTTTTATTGACGGAAAATTAGATTGTGGAAATAACTCTCAAAGGAAAGAAAACAATGAGTTTGATTAATGTATTTTTTAAAAGATGATAAACAAATTAGTTAAAAACATAGAAGAGGCTTTAGAAGGGGCAGAAAGCAATATGACTTTTATGGTGGGTGGTTTTGGGCTTTCAGGAATCCCGGAGAACTGTATATCAGCATTATCTAAAAAAGATATTTTTGGGCTTACTTGTATTTCTAATAATGCGGGCATTGATAATTTTGGCTTAGGACCTTTGCTAAAAAGAAAACAAATTAAAAAGATGGTTTCATCTTATGTAGGAGAGAATGCGGAATTTGAGAGGCAAATGCTTTCAGGAGAATTGGAGGTTGATTTAATCCCACAAGGGTCTTTGGCTGAAAGATGTAGAGCTGGGGGCGCAGGAATTCCGGCATTTTTCACGCCTGCCGGTTATGGAACTGAAGTTGCGGAAGGAAAAGAGGTGCGCGAATACAATGGCAAACCTCATATTTTAGAGTTTGCACTAACTGCTGACTTTGCATTTGTAAAGGCCTGGAAAGGAGATGCTGCAGGAAACCTGATTTTTAAAGGAACAGCACGAAATTTTAATCCGCTTATGGCGATGGCGGGGAAAATTACAGTAGCAGAGGTAGAGGAGTTGGTTTCAGTAGGAGAGCTAGACCCTAATCAAATACATACTCCAGGAATTTTTGTACAAAGAATTCTGAAAGGGGAAAAATACGAGAAGAGAATAGAACAAAGAACCATTAGAAAAAGAGAGTAATGGCTTTAGATAAAAACCAAATAGCACAAAGGATTGCTCAAGAGTTAGAGCATAACATGTATGTTAATTTAGGAATTGGAATCCCGACACTAGTTGCTAACTATATTCCAAAAGGAATTGATATTGAGTTTCAATCGGAAAATGGAGTTTTAGGAATGGGCCCCTTTCCTTTTGAAGGAGAGGAAGACCCAGACATGATAAATGCCGGAAAACAAACTATTACAACCTTGCCAGGAGCAGTACTTTTTGATTCAGCAACTTCTTTTTCTATGATTAGGGGCCAACATGTTCAGCTTACTGTTTTGGGTGCTATGGAGGTGTCTGAAAATGGAGATATTGCAAATTGGAAAATTCCTGGAAAAATGGTAAAAGGGATGGGAGGGGCCATGGACTTAGTGGCTTCTGCTGAAAATATTATTGTAGCAATGATGCACACAAACCGTGCTGGAGAAAGCAAGATTTTGAAAAAATGTACTTTACCTATAACAGGGGTAAATTGTATAAAAAAAGTAGTAACCAATTTAGCTGTTTTGGAAGTTACTAAAGAGGGTTTTAAATTATTGGAAAGAGCCCCGGGGGTAAGCGTGGAGGAAATTAAAAATTCAACTGAGGCAGGGTTGATTATAGAGGGAGAGGTCCCTGAGATGCAGCTTTGAGGCTGATTCTATTCATTGTGTCCTGTCCTAAAAAACAAATTTTAGTTAACAGTTACCCCTTTACTTTCCAAGTGCCTTTTAATATCTTCTAGCTTTCCCTCAGGGATAGCATCAATTAATTTTTGAGTATAAGGCGTATCCGGCTTATTATAAATTTGATCAGCATCACCCATTTCCTCAATTTTTCCTTCTTGCATTACCACCATTCTATCACTCATATATTTTACAACAGAAAGGTCATGTGAAATAAAAATATAAGTAAGCCCAAACTCTTCTTTTAGTTCGTTTAATAAATTAAGAACTTGCGCCTGCACTGAAACATCTAGTGCAGAAACCGACTCGTCACAAATGATGAATTTTGGATTTACAGCTAACGCTCTAGCAATTCCAATTCTTTGCCTTTGTCCTCCAGAAAATTCGTGTGGGTAACGGTAAAAATGAGCAGGATCTAAACTTACCTTTGCCAATAACTCCTCTACCCTTCTTTTCCTTTCCTCTTCATTATTTAAAATACCATGAACTTGCATAGGCTCCATTATGGCATTTCCAATTGTCATTCTTGGATTTAATGACGAGTATGGGTCTTGGAAGATAATTTGGACCTCTTTGCGGAAAGCCCTTAGCTCTTCTGTGGTCATTTTAACCACATCTCTTCCTTTGTAAATTATCTCTCCTTCAGTAGGCTCTTCCAGCCTAAGGATAGTTCTTCCAACAGTTGTTTTCCCACAACCACTTTCACCCACCAGACCTAATGTTTCTCCAGGGTATACATCAAAACTAACTCCATTAACCGCTTTTACATAGCTATTAACCCCCCCAAAAAAACCTCCTTTTATTGGAAAATAAGTCTTTAGGCTATTGATTTTTAATACTGGACTTTGACTAAATAATTTTTCCTGTTTTGTTTTTCTGTCACCATTTGGAATGGCCAAATCTTTAGTAAAGTCTTCTACAGAAATGCCATTATCAATAATCTTTCCACTCTTATCAATTTTCATAAAATCAGAAACTGTTGGCAAGAAAGTATATCTCTTGTCAAGTGGTGGGCGGCAAGCCAAAAGGCCTTTTGTGTAAGGGTGTTCAGGGTTGGTAAAAATATCCCAAACACTCCCTTGCTCTACAATCTCTCCCTTATACATTACAACAACTTTGTCTGCTAATTCTGCAATCACCCCTAAATCATGAGTAATAAACATGATTCCCATATTTCTTTCTTTTTGTAGTTTTTGCATTAACTCCAAAATAGTTTTTTGAACCGTTACATCAAGTGCTGTTGTTGGTTCATCAGCAATTAAAACTGATGGTTGGCAACTCATAGCCATTGCAATCATCACTCTTTGCTTTTGACCACCAGAAATTTGATGAGGATAGGTGTTAAAAATCCTTTCAGGGGTTGGCAATTGCACCTCTTTAAAAAGTTCAATGGCAAGGGTTTTTGCAGCTTTCTTGTCTAATTTTTGATGTAACATGATGGCTTCTATTACTTGGTCTCCACAAGTAAAAACAGGATTTAATGATGTCATTGGCTCTTGAAAAATCATCGCAATGTCATTGCCTCTAAATTTACGCATTTCTTCTTTTGATAATTCTAGTAAATTAGTAGGGCCACCATCTTCTGGATAAAAAACAATTTCACCCCCACTAATAATTCCAGGAGGGCTTGGTATTAGGCGCATAGCAGAAAGTGAAGTCACTGACTTCCCTGATCCTGACTCTCCAACTATGCCAATTGTCTCCCCTTTACTTAACGTAAAACTAACGTTATTTACAGCCTTCACACTAGCTCCCTCAGTATGAAATTCGGTAACAAGGTTTTTAAATTCCAATAATTTATTTTCCATCTTTGTTTTTTTTGTGTTGTTAAAAATAAAGCTTTTTATACAAATTCTATGTTTTCATCTTTTATTAATTTTTCTCCTTTATCCAAAAATAAAACATTATTTGTTTTTATTTAGCATCTAAGGATACATTTCAAGTGCGGCATCAACAAATGCATAAAAATCATTACTATGTCCATCTTCTAAATGGATTCCATAATTTTTGCCAAGGCGTACAATAATCATATCTTTTTCTGGTATGCAAATTACATATTGCCCCCATACTCCTCTAGCGTAATAAATATCAAAACCACTTCTTTTTGTGAGCCAAAATTGATAGCCGTAATTTGTGTTTTTTTGGCCATAATCATTTGTTAATATTGCCGCTGAAGTAGCTTCCTTTGCGTAAGAACTGTCAATAATTTGTAATCCGTTCCAATTACCATTATGCAGATATAGCTTTCCTAATCTTGCAAAATCTCTTGCATTTGAATTTATACAACAAAAAGCTTTTTCGTCGCCATTTTTTTTATCTAGACTCCAAAGCGCCGGGTGTTTTGCTCCCATTGGCCTCCATAGTTTTTCCGATGCATACTCACTAATAGTTTTTCCAACCGCCTTTTCAATAATAAATGCGAGTAATTGTGAGCAAGAAGAATGGTATTTAAAAACCTGCCCTGGAGGAGCAACTGATTTCAAATCTACAACCAGTCCTCTCAAATCATTCCCAAAATAAGCCTCCGAAGTTTGTCCGATAGGGTTATAATAATCCTCAGTCCAATTTAATCCAGCACTCATCGTAAGAAGATGCTTAATAGTAATTTTTTCTTTTTCGCCCACTAAAAAACCTGGAATAAACTCACACACCTTTTGATTTACACTTTCTATTTTTCCCTCTCGAATTGCAACCCCAATTAATGTAGAAACCCAGCTTTTTGCCATTGAAAAAGAATTACTCATTGTATCAGAAGAGTATCCGTCCCAATATTCTTCAAAAACAATGCTGTCATTTTTTATAACCATTAGAGCAACTGTTTCTAGACTGTCATTTACAGGATTAATAAAATCAGGCAGTTTATTATTGTTGTAATTTTTTGAAATAAGCCATTCTTGGTGGAGGCCGGATTCAATAATTTCTGCGGGAAAATGAATAAAATCATGAATATATGACGAGGTATGCCCCTTTAAATAAGTTACAGCAACCCCCTTGTATAGCCATGTTTTTCCACTAAAAAAAACAAACATATTGAGAAGAATAAAAAACAATAATAGTAACTTGAAAAACACTTTCACATTAAATTATTTCTAGATTAAATAAATTAGTCAAATGTGTTTTTAGCTTAAGCTTCACTTCTTCAACATCAACTTCTCCTCCTATTTCTTTTTCTAATGAAGTAACATTTTTATCTAATATCCCGCAAGGAACAATGTTTTCAAAATAAGACAAATCAGTGCTTATATTAAAAGCAAAACCATGCATAGTAACCCACCTACTACTCTTTACTCCAAAAGCACATATTTTTCTGGCTTTTTTGGTTTTAGCATTTAGCCAAACTCCAGTTTCTCCTTTTGATCTTTCCGCCTCAATCATATATTCTTTTAAAGTAAGAATAACTGCCTCCTCAAGAAGTCTCAAGTATTTATGAATGTCGGTAAAAAAATTCTCCAAATCAAAAATTGGATAGCCTACAATTTGTCCAGGCCCGTGGTAAGTAATATCACCACCTCTATTGATTTTATAAAAATCGGCCCCCTTGCTTTTAAGATAATTATTATTTACCAATAAGTTTTTTTCATCACCACTTTTACCTAGAGTGTAGACATGAGGGTGCTCACAAAAAACTAAATAATTATTGGTTATATCCTTTTTCCCTTCTTTCCTATTGTTTGATTTTATAGCTATAATTCTTGAAAAAAGCTCCTCCTGGTAATCCCAACATTTTTTGTAATCAATTAATCCTAAATCTTCAAATTTAACTTTTTTGTTCATCAAACTTTAGCTAATTCTTTTTTTAAAAAATCAATCACATTAATTTCAATTGCATCTACATTATTCATTTCTGACAAGTACCAGCTTACCCAGTCTCCCAGATTAATATGGTAAAGCGAGTTTTCAATTATAGAATCCCCTTTGCTCCATATTTCAGTGATGTTTTTTGTGAACTTTGAAATCACTTTTTTATTAATATCTATTCGGATTTGATTTTTTTGATAATCACACTTATTACGGAAATACACTACTCCTAAATTTTCCACATTTGTTCTCCAGCCTAACAATTCGTTATGATTCATTTCTGGAACCACATGATGCCAACAAAGCATTTTAGAGTTCTCGTTTATCTGTTGACGGAATCGAACCGCGACTCCTTCAAAACCATTTGCCACATAAATAACTGGAGTTTGTTTATATAATCGTTTGGCTAACTCCATTGCCTGTTTTTGGATGTCAGCTTTTTCAGAATCCAATAAAACAATGGCATTTTTAAACTCAGTTTTAAATGAGAGGTCAATAATTTTATAATGATTCAAGATGAAAAACAACTCGGTAAAAGCATAGCCAAACATAGCTCTTGGAGGCTTTCCAGCAGGAATAATAATTTTATTATAATTATTTTCTTCGGCAACATCTTTTAACTTCCCCCCCGATGTAATTACCGCAATTTCAGAGCCTCTATCCTGACATTTCTCTAAAGCAGAAAGAGTTTCTTCTGTATTTCCAGAATAAGAATTAGCAATAACAAGTGTATTTTCATTTACAAAATTAGGCACGCTATAATCTTTAGTTGCAGTAATAGGAACCGTTGCTTTTGGAGAAACTATATCATTTACAATTGTACCCCCAATACCCGACCCCCCTAAACCACAAATTAATACATGGTTAATCTCTTTGGATGCTGGCTTAAGATTTGTGTTGTTTGCAATATCAATTGCTCCCTTTAAATGAGTAGTAAAATCATTGATATAGTCGTCCATTTTCATAATAAATATAGTTTAAAATTCGTATTAAAAAATCTTGTTAAAAGAAGAAGTCTAAAATACGAAATAATAGGATAATAGAATTTCTATCTTTGTAAAAAATTTATAGTATGAAAATAGAGCTGTCAGAACAAGAAATAATTAGAAGAGAGTCTTTACAAAAATTAAAAGAGTTAGGCATTGATCCTTATCCTTCTGCAATTTTTGAGGTGAATACTACGTCCAAAAAAATTATTGAAAACTATAAAGATAATGAAGAACTAGAGGTTGTTATTGCGGGGAGATTGATGAGTAGAAGAATTATGGGAAAAGCTTCATTTGCAGAAATTCAGGATAGTGAGGGAAGGGTTCAGGTTTATATAAACAGGGATGAAATTTGCGAAGAAGATAAAACAATGTACAACATAGTATTTAAGAAGCTGTTAGATATCGGAGATATTATTGGTATTAAAGGGGTGGTTTTTACCACACAAGTTGGTGAAATCTCGGTAAAGGCTAAAGAATTAACAGTCCTTGCAAAATCATTAAGACCATTGCCGCTTCCAAAAATTGATGCCGATGGAGTAACTCATGACTCATTTACTGATCCGGAAAAAAGATACAGACAAAGATCTGTAGATCTGGTTGTAAATCCGGAAGTGAAAGATGCATTTATTAAGAGAACTCAGCTAACAAATTCAATGCGTTCTTATTTAAATGAAAAAGGGTATTTAGAAGTTGAAACTCCAATTTTACAACCTCTTTATGGTGGTGCAGCCGCCCGTCCTTTTAAGACCCATCATAATGCTTTGGATGTAGAGTTATATCTTAGGATTGCAAACGAACTGTATTTAAAAAGACTGGTAGTTGGAGGGTTTGATGGAGTGTATGAGTTTTCTAAAGATTTTAGAAATGAAGGAATGAGCAGATTCCACAATCCTGAATTTACACAAATGGAGCTCTATGTTGCCTATAAGGATTATATTTGGATGATGGATTTGGTTGAAGAAATGGTAGAAAAAATCGCCATAGATTTACATGGCACTACCGAAGTTAAAGCTGGGGAGAATACAATTAACTTTAAAAGACCATGGAAAAGATATACAATGTATGAGGCTATTGAGCATTTTACAGGAATTGATATTTCTAAAATGGATGAAGCAAAAATGTCTCAAACTGCAAAAAAATTAGGAGTTGAAGTGGATAAAAGCATGGGAAGAGGAAAATTAATTGATGAAATATTTGGGAAGAAATGTGAAGGAGAATTGATTCAACCAACATTTATTACTGATTATCCAGTGGAGATGTCCCCGTTAGCTAAAAAACATAGAGAAAAAGAGGGCTTGGTTGAGCGTTTTGAGGCAATTTGTAATGGAAAAGAAATTTGTAATGCTTTTTCAGAGCTGAATGATCCTATTGATCAAAGAGCTCGATTTGAAGAACAACTAGAATTAGTTAAAAGGGGGGATGAAGAAGCCATGTTGCTAGATGAAGATTTCCTAAGAGCTATTGAATATGGAATGCCCCCAACATCAGGCATGGGAATTGGAATTGATAGACTTAGTATGATTATGACCAGCTCTAGCTCTATTCAGGACGTGTTATTTTTCCCTCAAATGAAACCTAAAAAAGACTAAAAAATAAAATGTATAATATCGAAGAGTTGTTAGGGAAAAATGAAATTAACGGAAAAGAGTTAGAATATCTTTTATCAGAAAGAAAAAAAGAACGCGTAAAGTTTTTACTTGTAGACGTAAGAGAGGAGTATGAGTATAACACAAAAAGAATAGCAGGAGTTGATTTTTTGGTTCCATTATCTGATTTTTTCAATAAAATCAAGAACATTGAGCAATATAAATCTTATTATATAATCACTAAATGTAAGCTTGGCGGGAGATCTGCTCAAGCTCAAATACACCTACAATCCTTAGGGTTTAAGAAGGTAATTAATTTAGCCGGAGGGATAACCCATTATAAAGGGGATGTTCTCTAATTTTTTTAGTTATAAACGCTTATTAAAGGGGCGTGTGGTTTATTAAAGTTTTGATATCGTAGATTACCCTAGTTATTTCATTATCAATTGTCCCATCACAAATGTCTCTAGTTTGTTTGTTTTTGTCTATTAGTATGAAATCAGGAGTATGTATAAGGCACTCCCACCATCACCTTTTTCTACAAATAGCAAAACAGCTTTTTTGAGCTAAACCATATATATTTAGAAAAAAATTGGGATATTATTTAGACTGTTTAAATTGGAAGATTTTATCCGTTTTATTTTTTCCAATTAATTGTATTAAATCTTTTTTCGTTGCGGAGTTAACCTTTTTAATTGACCCAAAATGTGAAATTAATAAGGATATTGTTTTCATGCCTATTCCGTCAATTTTATCTAATGAAGTTGATAGGTAATTTTGACTTCTTTTTTTTCTGTGATGTGCAATCCCAAATCTATGAGCTTCATTTCTTAATCGCTGGATTAATTTCAAACTTTCAGAGCGCCTGTCTAAATACAGCGGAACACTATCGTTAGGAAAATATATTTCCTCTAAACGTTTGGCAATCCCAATAACAGGGACCCCCCCTCTTAATCTTAATTTTTCTAAACTTTTTACCGCGGCACTTAATTGCCCCTTCCCTCCATCAATTATTATTAAATTTGGCAGGGGCTTTTCTTCTTTCAAAATCCGATTGTACCTTCTATAAACAACCTCTTCCATGCTGGCAAAGTCATCTGGACCAACAACAGTTTTAATATTAAAATGACGGTAATCTTTCTTGCTTGGCTTTGCATTTTTAAAAACAACACAGGCAGCAACAGCATCTGTTCCCTGTAGATTTGAATTGTCAAAACATTCAATATTTATTGGGAGATCTTTTAGGCGCAGGTCTTTTTGTAGTTTTTTTAAAACATGTTTGTTCTCTAGTCGCTCAACTCTATTTATTTTTTTCTTTTTTTTATCTAAGAGCATATATTTTGCATTTTGCAGGCTTAAGTTAATCAGTTTTTTTTTGTCTCCAATTTTTGGAACGGTAATCTTTAAGCCTTCCCAGGTGTTTTTTATAGCGTGAGAGCAGTAAATTTCTTTTGAAGTGCTATTAAATTTTTGCCTTAGCTCAACAATTGCAAGACGCAATAACTCTTCTTCTTTTTCATTAAGTTGTTTTCTTAGCTCTAAGGCATGTGTTTGAATAATTGCGCCAGAAGTAATTTTAAGAAAATTTACAAATCCAGTATTTTCATCTGAAACAATTGTAAAAACATCAACATTATTTATTTTAGGGCTTACAATAATAGATTTAGATTGGTATTTTTTCAGGATGCTTATTTTTTCTTTTTCTATTTGGGCTTTTTCAAATTGCAAATTTTTTGCGTATAGGCGCATTCTTTTTCTCAAATCATTAATTAGGGAGTAAAGATTGCCGTTTAAGATATTTCTTATATCGTTAATTATGGAGAGATAGTTTGCCAAGTCCTTTTTTGATTTAACAGTTCTGTTTATATATGAAATAGGAGTCCATCCGTAGCTGTAAAACAAATCAGAACAAACATTAAGCAGGGTTTTAACTATATGAGTTGAAACATATGGGCCAAAATACTCCCCTTCACCCTTCATCACATCTCTTGTTTGAAATATTCTGGGGACTTTTTCATTGCTTATACATATCCAGGGATATGTTTTCCCGTCTTTCAGCATTACATTATATTTTGGCTGATGTTTTTTAATAAGGTTGTTTTCTAGAAGAAGGGCGTCTATTTCAGTTGTTACAAGCACGCATTTTATCTCTTGAATTTTCCCCACAAGAACCCTTATTCTTGCGTGTTCATGAGTTTTTGTAAAATACGAAGAGACTCGTTTTTTTAAGTTTTTTGCTTTGCCTACATAAAGTAGAGATCTATTTTTATCATAATACTGATAAATTCCAGCACTACTTGGAATAGTTTTTATGAATTTTTTTATATGATCAGGAATTACCATTATAAGTCTTTAGAGCTAACGAGTATTTTTTTAAAGTCAAGCATTATCTATGCTAGTTAAGCCCCTCTTAAAATATTTTTCTAATTCAAAACTAACATTATAATATAATCAGCATGCTATATTTTGAATATTATTTATTATAAAAATCGTTTATAAAGCTATAACTTGTCCAAAACAAGAAAAAAACAGAAAAGCAATAAAGTGTTTTTTAATAGCGCTTAAATATAGTATTTTTGGAGGCCTTATTTTAAATTATGAAATTAGCAATTGTAGGAGTTACAGGTGTTGTGGGTAGAGAAATGTTAGAAGTCCTTTCTGAAAGAAAATTTCCTTTTACAGAATTTATCCCTGTTGCTTCAGAGAAATCTTGCGGAAAGGAAATTTCTTTAGACGGGAAAAAGTATAAGATTATTTCTTTGAATAAGCTACTAGAAAGAGATATTGATTTAGCATTTTTTTCAGCTGGCAGAGAAATTTCAAAAACTTGGGCTCCAAAATTAGCGGCAAAAGGAGTAAAAGTAATAGACAACTCTTCTTATTGGAGAATGCGCTCTAAAAACAAGCTAATTGTTCCAGAAATTAATGGGGAAGGGCTGTCAATTAATGATATGATAATTGCCAATCCTAACTGCTCTACAATTCAGCTAGTAATGGCTCTTGCTCCTCTTCATAAAAAGTTTGTTGTTAAAAGAGTCGTTGTTTCAACCTATCAAGCTGTTAGCGGAACTGGAAAAAAAGCAGTTGAGCAATTAAAAAATGAGAAAAACAAGATTGATACTGAAATGGCATACCCTCATCAAATTTTTCAAAATGTCTTGCCTCATTGTGATGATTTTACCGACAATAATTACACTAAAGAAGAAATGAAGCTTACTAATGAAACAAAGAAAATATTAGATAAAAATATAGATGTGATTGCTACCGCCGTAAGGATTCCTGTAAGCAGGGGGCACTCCGAAAGTGTAAATATAACTTTTGAACATGATTTTGATTTGGATGAGATCAGAGCTGTTCTAAATCAGATGAACGGAGTAACCGTCCTAGATAATCCCTCAAAAAACAAATACCCAATGCCAATCAATACATATAAAAAAGATGAGGTTTTTGTAGGAAGGATAAGAAAAGATTTCACTCAAAGTAACACCTTAAACATCTGGATAGTTGCTGACAATTTAAGAAAAGGGGCCGCTACAAATACCGTGCAAATTGGAGAATATTTAATTGCAAATAATTTATTGTAGATGATAATTAGTCATAAACATAAGCTGTTATTTATAGGGCTGCCTTTTTCAGCTTCTTCTGCAATTTCAAAAGAATTGTATTTACAATACGAAGGAGAGGCTGTTTTAAGAAAACACTCTTTATATCATGAGTTTAAAAAGGTTGCAGAAACACAGGAGTTGCAGTATTTTGTTTTTGCTGTTTTAAGAAATCCTATGGAAATTGCTATAACTGTTTACGAAAAGATGAAAGCAAATTCAAAAGGCAATTTTACCAATCCTAAGTTTTTTACTGAAAATGGAGGCCATATTACAAAACAACACAGGAAAATGTTTAATTTTATACAAAAAAAAGCAACATTTCAACAGTATTTCAAGGAGTTTTTTAAAAAGCCATATGACAACTTAGCGGGCTTAACAATTGACAATTGCAATTATGTAATTAGGTATGAAAATATAGCAGAAGACTATATAGCCGCCTTAAAAAAAGCAGGAATTAAAAACCCAAGAAAGTTGCCTTTTGCTAATAAAACATCAGGGAAAAAGGAAGACGCTTTAGAATACTACACCGATGAGATTAAAGACCTTGCGATTTTTGTTTTTGGCCCTTTTTTAGAGAAGTATAATTATTCTTTCCCTACATCATGGGGCAAAGTTAAGCTCTCAATAAAAAGCAGAGTGCAGTTTAAGACGCTAGGGGTTTTAAGAAGAATAAATCAGAAATATTTTAAAAAACACCCAAGAAGAGTTGGTTCACAGGGCACCATTTATGGAGACATAAAAAGAAATGAGCGAAAGGCTTAGTTAAAGGTTTTTCTATAAAAAATTAAAATAAGAAAGACTCCTACTGAAATTCCAGCATCAGCAATGTTAAATACAGGCCTAAAAAAGATAAAATGCTCCCCCCCCAAAAATGGCATCCAATTAGGGAAATGATCATTTATTAAAGGAAAATAAAACATATCCACAACCCTCCCCTGCAACAAAGGGGCATACCCACCTGAATTGGGAAAAAAACTCGCCACATTATTATAGCTTTCATTAAATATTAACCCATAAAAAGAACTATCAATAATATTCCCAATTGCGCCCCCTATTATTAAACCAATTGCAATTAATGCTCCATTTGGAAAAGCAGGGCGTATAATTTTTTTCACATAGAATATTCCTAATATCACTACAACTATTCTGAAAATAGTTAAAAGTATTTTGCCAGCTATCCCACCAAACTCTATGCCAAAAGCCATTCCATTATTTTCAGTAAAATGTATGATAAACCAATCAAAAATTTGAAACTCTTGTCCTAAAACCATATGAGTTTTTATCCAGATCTTCAGGATCTGATCAGTTAACAGAACAACAACTGCTGTAAGAAATACTTTTTTCAAAATGCTTATTGAGCGTTTTTTGCCTCAATACTTAAAGTAGCGTGAGGGACAAGACGCAATCTTTCCTTAGAGATTAATTTCCCGGTATCACGGCAAATACCATAGGTTTTGTTTTCAATCCGTATTAGTGCATTATGAAGGCTTCGAATAAACTTAGCTTGTCTTTCAGCTAGTTTAACATTTTCTTCTTTTGAAAGAGTGCTTGACCCCTCTTCAAAGGCTTTAAAAGAAGCAGAGGTGTCTTCCGTTCCATTATCTGAATCATTGGATGTGGCCGCTCTTAATATTGCTAAATCTTCCTGGGCGCTTTTTATTTTACCAATAATTATTTTTTCGAATTCTTTTAATTCATTTTCCGAGTATGCTGTTTTATTTCCCATAAACTTAAATTTTTTCTAAAGAAATATTTATTAAGATTCCGTCAATTAATTCAACTTTTGTTGCATTACTAATAACAGGGCCCCTATAGCTAAGTTTTTCTGCTAAAGTTTCCTCACAAATATAAGAGAAATTATTTTTAAATACTCTTGTTAGCAGTTCATTTTTTTCAACCCAGATATTTATTTTATCAGTTACTGTAAGCCCATTATCTTTTCTAAGCCCTTGAACTCTGTTTACAAACTCCCTTGCAAGCCCCTCTTCTTTTAGTTTTTCCGATATAGTAATATCTAAGGCAACAGTTACTCCATTGTTTGTGGCGACACTAAAGCCAGGGATGTCAGCAGAGCTGATTTCTACATCAACCAACTCTATAGTTATGTCATCATCTATACTATAATTTTTATCTCGTTCTATTGAGTTAATGTCCTTTTCTGAAAATTGCGCGATTTTACTAGCAATAAGCTTCATTTCTTTTCCAAACTTAGGCCCAAGGGTTTTAAAATTAGGTTTTATTTGTTTTTTTAGAATATTTGAGTTGTCACTAAAAAAGACAATTTCTTTAACATTTAATTCATTTTTTATAATTGTAGAAACACTCTCAATATCTTTTTTCGTTTTGTCATTAAGAATAGGGATCATGATTTTTTGAAGTGGCTGACGAACCCTTATTCTCTCTTTTTTTCTTAAAGAAAGCGCAAGTGAAGTCACATTTTGTGCTAAACCCATTCTTCTTTCTAAAGCAGTGTTTATGACTAAAGGATTAGATGATGGGAAGTTAGTTAAATGAACAGAAAACGAAGAGTTTTTTTTGCCGATAACATTTAAGTCTTGGAATAATTTATCCATAAAAAAAGGTGCAATTGGAGCAGATATTATTGCAATAGTCTCTAGACACTCATACAGGGTTTGGTATGCAGCAATTTTATCAGAGTCATATTCCCCCTTCCAAAACCTCCTTCTGCTTAGCCTTACATGCCAATTACTTAGTTTGTTAATTACAAAATCTTGTGTTTTACGAGCAATAGAAGTAGGATCGTATGCCTCATAACTTTCTTCAACCTGTTTTATTAAAGTGTTCAATTCTGATAAAATCCATCTGTCTAACTCTATTCTGTCGTTTATTGGAATCGTTTTTTCTGAATAGCTAAACTCGTCAATATTTGCATAAAGTGCAAAAAAGGAATACGTATTATAAAGAGTACCGAAAAATTTTCTTTGGACTTCACTAATTCCAGCTTCATCAAACTTTAAATTATCCCAAGGTTGAGCGTTTGACACCATATACCATCTAGTGGCATCTGCACCGTATTTGTCAATTATACTAAAAGGGTCTACAGCATTTCCTAGCCTTTTTGACATTTTATTTCCATTTTTATCCAGCACTAATCCATTAGAGATTACATTTTTATAGGCAATGGAATCAAAAAGCAAAGTTGATATTGCGTGCAATGTAAAGAACCATCCTCTAGTTTGATCAACCCCTTCAGCAATAAAATCAGCGGGGTAATTTTTCTCAAATAGATTTTTGTTTTCAAAAGGGTAATGTAGCTGCGCATAAGGCATAGCTCCAGAATCGAACCAAACATCAATTAAATCCAATTCTCTTTTCATCGGCCTACCATCTTTAGAGACCAGAATAATATCATCAACATATGGCCTGTGCAGATCAAGGGTATTATAGTTTTCTTCTGACATATTTCCGGCTTCAAAATTTGCTAAAGGATTGGAGGTCATTACGCCCAATGCAATAGATTTTTCAATTTCTATTTTTAATTCCTCAATAGAACTAATGCATATTTCATCATCTCCATTTTCTGTTTTCCATATTGGGATAGGAATCCCCCAAAATCTTGAGCGAGATAAGTTCCAGTCAACTAGGTTTTCCAACCATTTTCCAAACCTTCCCTCTCCTGTTGCTTTAGGCTTCCAATTGATGGTACTGTTAAGCTCCAGCATTCGTTTTTTATATCCAGTAGTTTTTACGAACCAACTATCCATAGGGTAGTATAAAATTGGTTTATCTGTTCTCCAGCAATGAGGGTATGAGTGTTCGTGCTTTTCTGAATGGAAACAAAGATTTTCAGTTTTCAATTTTATTACAATCTGAATGTCAGCCGATAACTCAGGTTTTTTTTCTAGATCACTATAAAACTCATCTTTAACATACATTCCTGCAAAATCAGTAACTTTATCAACAAACCTCCCTTGTTTATTTACTAAAGTTAAACTACCAATTCCATTTAGTTTCGTAATTCGATTATCGTCTGCACCAAAACTGGGAGCTAAATGAACAATTCCAGTCCCATCTACTGTGGTTACAAAATCTCCTAACAACACCTTAAAAGCATCCCCGTATTCTGGTTGGGCATACTGAAGCAGCTGTTCGTACCTAATATTTTTAAACTTATCTCCAGTAACTTCTAATATGATTTTGAAAGGAAGAGAGTTTTTTCCTGTTTTGAAATCTTTAAATTGAAGGGTTGCATTTTTAGGAGGAAAATATTTGCTTGCTAAATCCTTCGCAATTAATACTGAAATTAATTTCCCTGTGTATCGATTTACAGTCTCAATTAATAAGTAGTTAATTTTTTCTCCTACAGCCAAGGCTGTATTAGAGGGCAGCGTCCAAGGGGTGGTAGTCCAAGCCAAAAAATAAACATCATTAGCAGTTTTTTTAAATAGGAACTCGGAATCAGCATTTCTAATTAGTTTAAACTGAGCTACTGCAGAGGTGTCTTTAACATTACGATAACAGCCAGGTTGATTTAATTCGTGGGTGCTTAGTCCCGTCCCTGCCTTTGGAGAAAAAGGCTGAATAGTATGCCCTTTGTATAGTAATTTTTTTTGATGCATTTGCGCAAGAAGCCACCAAACACTTTCGATATATTTATTGTCGTAAGTTAAATATGGGCTATTTAAATCCACCCAATATCCCATTTCTTTAGTTATATCCTCCCATTTTCCTTTGTATTTCATTACATTGGCGCGACAAGCTGTATTGTAATCTTTTATAGATATCTTAGAGCCAATATCTTCCTTAGTGATACCCATTTCTTTTTCTACACCAAGCTCAACTGGCAGGCCATGAGTGTCCCATCCCGCCTTCCTGTTTACTTGAAATCCTTTAAGAGTTTTGTATCGACAAAAAAGATCCTTTATAGTACGGGCAATAACATGATGAATTCCAGGCATTCCATTTGCTGAAGGAGGTCCTTCGTAAAAAGTAAATACTTCCCCCCCCTCTCTATTCTCTACACTTTTAGTAAAAGTATCAGATTTTCGCCAATATTCTAACATCTCCTTGTGAATGTTAGGTAAACTTAATTTTTTGTATTCGTTAAATTTGCTCATTTGTTATGCAAAATATATTGTCGACAAATATAGTTTTTGAATTTAAGATGGGCAATTACAAAAGTAGATTAACAAAACAACAGAAAAATCTTTAGCGAATAATGGTTATTTCATCGGTTTCTTGATGTTTCCACCCATTAAAATCTTGATAGTATATTTGATATATGTAAACTCCCATAGGCAATTCTTTGCCGGTTTGATAATGTTTGCCATCCCATCCGTTTTCACAAGATAGCGCCTTAATATTATTAGTGGCATAAACCAAATTACTAAACCTATCAAATATATTAAAAGTAAAAGTGGCCTCTCGAATTCCATTGTATTGTAAACAAAATTTATCATTTATACCATCAAGATCAGGAGTAAAAGAGTTTGGTATAAATATACTGTAATAATCAGTAATGACAATTAAATTTTGTGCTGTATCAGTACAACTATTATCATCTTCGACAATTAGGCTAATTTGATATGTAGCTATAGAGTCTTGATATGTATGAGTAGGATTTTGAAGGAAGTCACTTGATGTGTTGTCTCCAAAATCCCAGTTCCAATTAATAATACTTCCTAATGACTTGTCCACTAGTTGAGTTGTAGTAAATAAAACCGTCAAACTATCAGGCTGAGCATTAAATTGCGCAATTGGGGCAGGAAGCATAGTTACTATAGCCTGCCCACTAAGATCTCCAAATTCATTAGCATCATTAAAAGAGGAAAGTGTATACTCGCCTTCAATTTTTGTATTGATAATATAGGGATTTATAGTTGTTGTAATAGTAGGCTGTATAACTCCATTAACAGCAAAATTGAAAGAAAAAGGACTGATTCCAGTAAAAAAGACATGCACTTCAGCTCCACTTTTTGAGTTTTCGCATATTGTGTCATTCCCAGAAATAAATGCCGAAACAGATGTTAGATTTAGCGTTATTGTATCATTGTAAACACCATAAAAAGAGTTGCTCATAGATCCGCCATTTAATAGAGTGTTGTTATTGGTGCTCCAAAATCCAAATCCATAATTTGGATCGATATTTGGAAATATAGTATTTAGATCATCGTTGAAAACAACTTCAGAATATGGAAAAACAGATATGGTATTTCCGTTAACATCAATTGATGTTGTAGTTCCATTTGGAATTATATCATACACTATACTAGGCTTTTGGTATAAATGAAGAGTAATAGTGTCCCCATATGCTAAATTAAGGTTTATATTTTCGCTCAGAGATGATGGAGACAAGAAATTACTGTCAGAGCTCCATGAATCAAAACCGTATAAAGCATCAATATTTGGAGATAAAGAAATATTATCCCCCAGCAAAAATGAAGCAGTGTACGGGAAAGCACTAATAATACTCCCATTAATATCAATTGAAGTTGTATTTCCAGCAGGATCAATAGTAAAAACAATATCTCTACTCTCACCAAAATACGCACGAACAACAACATCTGACTGCAAATCAATTACCAAGGTGTCAACATTAGGGTCATATGTATATGAAGTAGAAGAAATAATCTCCCAATGATCAAATTGCCCACTTCTAACTTCAAATGGCAAATTAATGCCTCCAAATCTTTGATCAGTAAAAGGAGTGGTTAAATCATTTACAATATTATTATTGCTCATTTCTATCTCGCCTACCCCTATTATTTCAACAGTAACATCAAATATTCCGGTAATTGCAGAATCACAATCAACAAAACCATTGTTCATACTATCACATCTTGCTAAAATAAAATCTCTTAAATCAGTTACATTGCTTTGCCAGCCAGAATATGTCCCCCCCCAGGTTGCAATCTGTCTTGGCATTTCTGGATCGATTACTGCAATCATACTATCAAGAATATGTATCATGAAATCACATGATAACGGGCCGTTCGCTAAGTCTTGCCATCGATTAATATAGTCATCATGAAACTCTTGATTGGTAAGCATTTCGTTCCAAATTGGCACATGGCCTTGCCCACCAGTATTACCCAAGGTACTTGGGTCGCATGGCTCTGCATTAGGGGAAGAGCTAGGAATTCCAGTGTAATTGGTTCCATGATCAAATGTATTATCCATATCCCAGAGAGTATATCGCCATTTTTTCTTATCTCCATTAGGGTCCATGCCCCTCCACCATGCTGTATTCCAGTTTAACCAATCTTGACAAACAACATATGCATTTAAAAGAAAATAGTCAATTAAACTACCAGTATTATATATGCTTTTAGCATAATTATAATTTGCTTGGTTAGTCATTGGATTTGTAGTTACAAAATTCACAAAGTTGTCCCAATCTGGCTGTGCATTTGGAGCGCCATATTCTGTCCATGTCCCCCCCCAGGTTTTAAGATATTGCAAATTGTTTTTATCTTGATCGTAATAATAATCTGTAAAGTCATGGTCATCTACTTTTTCTCTCATTTCATAAACTCCCCAATAAGCACCATTTAAATAGACAATACAAGAGGATGTAGACCTTTCGTCTAATCGTAAATCACCAATTTGCGAGAGGTGATGGACATAAGCGTCTCTAATATGGGCTCCAGAGCCATTGTAAGAAAACGGATAATTATCATTTGCAGCTGCCTTTACAATTACCCTTTGGAATTTATCTCTGCTTTTGGTTGCAAAAATTTGGTCTTGCAAAGCGTAATTATATCCAAATTGATCTCTCATGATATAATCAAAACCCCTTTGATCGTAAGCCCACGAGTCATTACCATGCTTATTATATTCTCCAGTGCCTTTATCAAGTAAAACCCCGTTTTTGTCAAACCATTCTATTGTGCCTTTTGGCTCAAGACTTGAGCTTCCCCAGCCACCATCTAATAAATCGACTAGTCCAGACTGTCCAACATCACCAGAAATTGAGAGTATTGGAATTGTATGAGTGTCATTTATAAAAAAAGTGTGGTAATCAATAAAACTTGATGGTATATTAGCGTTTGCGCTATAGGATATTGCTTTAACAACGGTTGTTGTAGTAATATTGATAGGCCCAGTATATATTGAAGAGGTATTATTTGGCTCGTCTCCATTTGTTGTATAATATATTGTAGTATTTGGGTCGGGGGAGCTTAATGTTATATTTATGGCCCCATTATAATAGCCTCCATTTTGAGAAAACATGGGTGTTGTTGCATATTCTTGCATTGCGCCCATATTTATTGAATTAGGAGATCCATTTACGAATACACTCCAAACAGGAGTCCCATTTGATTCCCTTCCTCTAGTATGTGAATTTTGATTTGGAAGAACTCTAATAGAATCTTGAAAATTACTTGCAGCGTCAGACAACATAAGAATTTCATTTCCTTTTGTTTGAGTAATTTTAAAATTTGAGTGAGCAAAAACACCTGATAATTCATCTCTACCAGAACAATAGATTATAGCAACTTCATTAGCTGGAATTACAAAAGATGATGGAACCATCCATTTTGTAGGATTTGCTGGTTTATCTGTTAAATACCATCCGAAAATATCAATAGCAGCTGATGTTGGATTATATAACTCTACCCAGTCCTCATACTCACCATAATTATCAGTATGGGTATCGTAATTAGCGGCTGAATATTCATTGATAACTATCTGAGCGGTTACCTGAAATATATATACAACACTAAAGATTAAAAAGAAAAACAGATTTTTCATGTTACAAAAATACAAAATTAAGTAAAGACTAAGTTGAGGCATAAGTTATTTCTTGTGTTTTTCGAAAAGATATTTAGATCTAAAAATAATTAACAAACTATTTTTCTACTTTTGCATTTCATCAATTAACATAGTAATGGCAAACAATATTAAACAAGATTTAATGCTTTTTAATGAGCTAATTACTATTTTCTTAGAAGATGAGTTGCAAAATCCAGTATCAGAACATATTAATCCAAGAGATGTAGAAAAAACACTTGACATTAAACTACATAAAGATGGGGCGGTAGATGATGATTTTAAGACCTCGTTAAAACAATTAATTCTTAAAAGCCCTAAATCATCATCAAAATTATTTTTCAATCAGTTGTTTGGCGGTAGACACAGCAAAGCTGTTTTGGGAGATTTATTAGCGGTAATGCTCAACAACAGCATGGCTACTTATAAGATCGCCGGTCCTCAAGTTAGTGTTGAAAAAGAAGTGCTTTTACAGGTGCAGAAATTAATAGGCTATGATAATAACTCCGGAGGAACTTTTCCTACGGGAGGGAGTATGAGCAACTTTATGTCTTTGATTATGGCTAGAGATAAAGTAGATTTAGAAATTAAAGAAAAAGGGATTTCCAAAACCCTAGTGGCATACACATCAGAAAATGCACATTATTCACTATCTAAAAATGCTTCTTTTTCAGGAATAGGGAAGGCAAACGTTAGACATATTAAATCTGATGAATATGGAAGGATAAATGTTCTAGAGTTCACAAAACAAGTAAAACTTGATTTAGAAAATGGATTAACTCCTTTTTATTTAAACGCAACTGCAGGAACAACTGTTTTATGTGCGTTTGATAATGTTGCAGAGCTATCACCAATTTGTAAAAAATATAAAATTTGGCTTCACCTAGATGGCGCTTTTGGAGGGGGTGTAATTTTTTCAGATAGGTATAAATATTTAGTTGAGGGGATTCAATTGACAAATTCTTTTTGTTTCAATGCACACAAAACCTTAGGGGCTCCTTTAAGCACATCACTATTAGTGGTTAAGGATAAACAAGACTTGTATAACTCATTTAATAATAATGCCGCATACCTATACCAAACACATGATGAGGAGTTTAATTTAGGAAGAAGTTCTTTTGAGTGCGGAAGGAGAAATAACGCACTTAAACTATGGACAATGTGGAAAGCAATAGGAACGCGTGGCATTTCTAAAATCATTGAACATGAGTTTAAATTAGCTGATGTGGCTAGAAATTATATTAAAACGAATTCGGATTATAAGCTTTTTAGTTTTGAAGATTCTCTTTCTATTTGTTTTAACTATAAAAACTTTGACCCAGAAGATCTGTGTGCCAAATTATATGAAAGCAACACATTAATGGTTGGTTTTGGAAATTTTCACAAAAAGGTGTTTGTAAGATTGGTTCTTGTTAATTGCGAGAATTCACTTGACGAATTGATGCAGTTTTTTAAAGTTTTAGAAGATTTTGCAGATAAAAATTCACATTTAATAGGCAAGTACAAGTGAGATCCTAAGTTTAAAAATCACGTTGCCGATTCGTGAGTTTAAAATAAAGAAATAATTTATACTTTTACTTTTATGCAAGAGGACTTTATTATTACTGTAGCTTGGCCTGAAGGAATGGTGAAAGCAACTGGATCATGGTATGATAAATTCGCATCAACAAACGGAAAGTATAGGGTTGGACATTCTGCTGTGGTTCTTATAAATTCAAAAACAAAAAAATCACATTACTTTGATTTTGGAAGATATCATACCCCGGAGGGGTATGGCAGGGTGAGAGACGTAGTGACAGATGAGGATGTTAGTATAATAGATCCAGAAATTAAAAGTGGAGAGATATTAAACATCAAGGATATTTTATTGAAATTATCAGTCATGAAGTCGACTCACGGAGAAGGCAAAATGTATGCCTCAATAATAGCATCTGTAAATTTTGAAAATGCATTTTCTACAGCTAAAAGCATGCAAAAACAGGGGGCGATCCCTTACGGCCCTTTTACAATAAAAGGGACAAATTGCTCTCGTTTTGTCGCTAAAGTAATAAAATCTTCTAGCCCTTCTATTATTAAAAGACTAAGACTAAGCCTCCCTTTTTGTATTTCGCCATCTCCAAAAAGAAATGTTTGCATTTCCAATCACCACTATTATGTAGTAGAAAGAAATAATTGTTTTAAAGTGAAGAAGACCAGACTGCAAGCTTACTTTTCCAGTATTGAACAACAATGAAAATCCCAAAAAACATATCTAAAAACGCTCAATTAATTGAAGGAATAGGGGCGAGCTCTTGGTTTACTATAGTCGCAGAAAAAAAATTATATAGAATTGAAAGATTTTCTAATGAAGGAGAGTTAGAATGCTCAAGGCTTTTTGAAGTAGAGCCAAAAAACTTTGATATTAATTCTGAATATAAATTCGCCTATCTTTCGCATTGTCAAGAGTGTAAAATAATACAAAACAAAAAAATATTTAAATTTTTCAATAATGAATATTAAGATGTATGGTGCCGATTGGTGCTCTGATTGTACGCATGCAAAAAAGCTGCTAGATTCGAAAGGCATTGAATTTGAATATATTAATATTATTAATAATCATGATGCTGTTGCTTTTTTAGAGAATGTAAATTGTGGCAAAAGAATTATCCCAACTTTAGATATTGATGGGGAAATATATCCAAACCCAGGAATTAATAGATTAATGGAGATTATCAGACAATAAAAACTATTTTTGCACTTTCAAAATTCATCAAATGAGCGACTCAATTAAGCATGAATGCGGTGTAGCGCTGTTACGATTGTTAAAACCACTAGAGTTTTACCAAAAGAAATATGGGACAACTCTATACGGGCTAAATAAGATGTATTTATTGATGGAAAAACAACATAATAGGGGGCAAGACGGGGCGGGAATTGCCAACGTAAAGCTAGATGTAGAGGTAGGAAAAAGATATATAAGCCGAAAAAGGTCTGTTGCAACAAATCCTTTAAAAGATGTTTTTCAGCAGGCAAATAAAAGATTTGTTGAGTTAGAAAAGAATGATCCTCAAAAGTTGAAAAATCCTAAATGGATGAAGGAAAACCTGCCTTTTACCGGAGAATTATTTTTAGGACATTTAAGATACGGAACCTTTGGAGGGAATACAATAGAGCATTGTCATCCCTTTTTACGTCAAAATAATTGGAAAACCAGAAATTTAGCTCTTGCAGGTAATTTTAACATGACTAATGTTGATGAGCTTTTTCAGCAGTTGGTGGATCTTGGTCAGCACCCAAAAGAAATGTCAGACACGGTAACAATCTTAGAGAAAATTGGTCACTTTTTAGATGAAGAGAATGACGCTATTTACTATAAACAAAAAGACAATTTTAGTAAAAAAGAGATTACAAAAGTAATTGAAGATGAGCTTAATTTACAAGACATATTAACCCAGTCAGCAAAATATTGGGATGGAGGATATGTAATATGCGGTCTTTTGGGACATGGAGACGCTTTTGCCCTTAGGGATCCAAATGCAATACGCCCCGCATATTATTATAAAGATGATGAAGTGGTTGTTGTGGCATCTGAAAGGCCTGTAATACAAACTGCATTCAATGTTAAGGAGAGTGAAGTTAATGAGATAAAAAGAGGCCATGCGCTTATTATTAAAAAAAATGGCACATTAGAAGAAAAACAGATTCGCAAACCACTAGAGAGAAAAGCCTGTTCTTTTGAAAGAATCTATTTTAGTAGAGGGAATGACAAGGATATTTATCGTGAAAGATTAGAACTTGGAAAAAGGATTTTTCCAAAGGTTTTAGATGCGATTGATAATGACATGAAAAACACGGTTTTCTCTTACATTCCAAATACCGCTGAAGTTTCTTATTTTGGACTTTTAAAGAGTTGTAATGAATATTTAAATCAAGTAAAAACGAAAAAGATTCAAGAGCTAGGAGACCACCCTTCTCATGATGAAATTGCAAAAATAATGGAGATTTCCCCAAGAGCTGATAAGATTGCTATTAAAGATGCAAAACTTAGGACTTTTATTACTTCTGACACAGGAAGAGATGATTTAGTAGCTCATGTTTATGACATTACTTATGGACAAGTTAAATCTACGGATAATTTGGTTATGATTGATGATAGTATTGTACGAGGAACTACTTTAAAAAAGTCAATTATTAGAATCTTAGATAGATTAAATCCCAAGAAAATTATAGTTGTTTCTTCCGCTCCACAAATTAGATACCCAGATTGCTATGGTATTGATATGGCTAAAATGGGAGATTTTATTGCTTTTCAGGCGGCAGTCACCTTACTTAAAGACAGAAATCAAGAGAATTTTTTGTCAGAGATATATAGAAAATGCAAAGCTCAGGAGAGCTTGCCAAAAGAAGACATGATAAATTATGTTAAAGAGATATATAGTCTTTTTACGGCAGATGAAATTTCAGTTAAAATATCCCAATTGTTAACTCCCGAAGCAACAAATGCTCATGTAAAAATCCTCTATCAATCTATTTCTGACTTACACCTTTCTTGTCCTGATCATATAGGAGATTGGTATTTTACTGGAAATTACCCTACTCCTGGAGGGGTTAAAGTAGTTAATAAGGCGTTCATGAATTATATTGAGGGGAAGAATGAAAGGGCCTATTAGAGGGGCTCAGGAATCTAAATTAGGAATAAATATAATTTTTTCAGTAGAGTGAGCGCTAAAAAAATTAAAGAGTAAAATCATTTTTTCTCAGTAGTATAAACTTTTCCATACCACCAGAATCTTTGTTCTTTTGAAGACCCGTATTGATAAACAGCCATATCAAAAGCAGAGCCAAATGAATGCATATCAAATACTGGAAGCATAGCACCGCGATACTCTTTCATCTTTAATTCTTTAACAATTGTATTAGGATCCTTAATAGCAGGCTCTATTTCTAATGATGCTAATTCTTTAGTAGTCATTTTTTCTGTATGTTTTGGCGCGATTGTCATTTCATCAATTAAATGAGTTGCGCCAGCAAATTGATCAATAATAAACATAATATATCTGATATCTACAGAGATCGTTCTTTGGATGTCTTTTTCAAAAGCGATATCACCACTCATCGCTTCCCAATTTCCGTCAAATGCAGTCCCAACAATTTCTCCCCAAGCATTTATTACTGGAGAGCCAGAATTCCCTCCTGTAATATCATTGTTGGAGATGAAATTAACCCTTAAGTTGCCGTCCTTATCAGCATATTTTCCATAATCACCAATTTGATATAATTCTTTTAATTTTTCAGGAACATGAAACTCCTCGTTAGTATTATCTTCCTTTTGCATAACACCATCAATAGTTGTGTAGTAGTCATAGTGCATTGCCTCGCCAGGATTATAGTCGCTTACATTACCATAAGTAGCGCGCATGGTTGAGTTAGCATTAGGGTAATATTTTTTGTTAGGATTCATTTCTTTGAGGCCAGCAATAAATAATCGATTGCCTTTTTTTAGTTTTTCTCTTACAATCGATCTTTTTGAAGAGATTTTTTGAATGTAGGTGTTATAAATAGACATCATAGTTTTGTAAGCAGGGTCTCTTTCTATTGTTGCGACAGAAGGCCTTTCCAAGAATGCAAATAACTTTTCTTTTGAGCCAAAAACGGATCTTCTAAAGGTGTTTTTAGCATACCAATCAAAGTCTAATTTTTTAAATCCAAATAATTGATTTTCAATTTGTTTAAATACAGGGGCATGCTGTGTTTTAGAAACATTATAGTAGTACATTTCTAACATAGAAGCAAATAATTCTTGATCAATAGAAGCGTCATAATCTTTATAGAATTCTCTAGCTTCTTTTTTGATCTTTCTTAATTCGACCCCTTTTTCTTTATCTTCTTTTGGTAATTTAGCAATTGCATTATACATTCTAAAAGACCAATACATAATTTCTGCTCCTCTAAATACAGCTTCATTTAAGTATATTCTGCTAAGTTCAATATTTTTGTTGGTTTGGTAAGCGCTTTCAATCAAATCTAAAGCTTCTCCATAATGTGCTGCCCTCAATGAGTCTCCAGTGCTAATCCAGTCTCTAAAGCTATTTTCTAGGGCTATTTTTTTCTCAGCTACTTTCATGGCTTTTAATCCTTTTGATTGACCAATATAGTATTTCCAGTAGTTAGAAGTTCTGGCATACTTTGAGGCATATTGGATTTTAGTTCTTTTAGAGGCCTGCATACCTGCTTTCATAATTGCTAATTTCTCATTACGAATATCAACAATAGCCGGATTAGTAATATTTAAAGCTTGCTTAACACCATAAGAGGTTAAATACCTGTCCGTTGACCCTGGGTAGCCAAAGATCATAGTATAATCTCCATTTTCCACTCCATCTAATTGAATTGGCAAATGATGTTTTGGCTTATAAGGAATATTTTCTACAGAATAATCAGCTGGCTTCCCGTCCGGAGAACAATAGATTCTATAAAGAGCAAAGTCGCCTGTATGTCTTGGCCACATCCAATTATCAGTATCACCGCCAAATTTACCAATTGATGAAGGCGGGGCCCCTACCAAGCGCACATCTTTAAATGTTTCATAGGTAAAGAGATAAAAATCATTACCTCCAAAAAAAGATTTCACCCTTGCATTATAATGTGTATCTACTGTTTTTTCGGCAATAATTTTTTTAGAGACCTCTCTAATTTTTGCAGATCTCTCTTTTTCAGACATATTATTATTAAGTTCAGCTAAAACCTGTTGAGTTACCTCCTCAATTGCTACTAAGAATGTAGCTGTTAACCCTTTATTTGTTAGTTCTTCTTCATGATTCATAGCCCAAAAACCATCTTTTAAATAATCATTTCCAACGCTTGAATGTTCTTGAATTGAGCCAAAAGCACAATGGTGGTTCGTTAGCATTAATCCTTCAGATGAAATCATTTCTGCTGTACACGACCCCCCTCCTAAAGATACAATTGCATCTTTAAGAGATGAGTTATTTATACTGTATAAATCTTCAGCAGTAAGTTTCATCCCCTTGGCTTGCATATCTGATTCATTTATTGTTTTTAGTAGTTGTGGCAGCCACATTCCTTCGTCAGCAATGGCTGAAAATGAGCAAAAACCCAACATAATGATTGATAAAAACTTGTTTTTCATAGGAAGTGTTTTTTAGTTTTCGCAAATGTAATTAAACGGCCTATTTTATAAAACTTAGAAGTGTCAATTTATAAAGATAGATGTTAACAAGATTATTAGTGTATTTTTGTTTTCCTTATGAGTAATAAAAACCCTGTTCGTATCAATAAATTTTTATCTGAAATAGGCTACTGTTCCAGAAGAGAAGCGGATAAACTTATTGATCAAGGCAGAGTAAAAATTAATGGAGGAGTCCCCTTGATGGGAACTAAAATAACTAGTGAGGACGTGATAACTATAAATGGAGAGACGGTAAACCATATAAAGAAAAAAAAGATGGTTTATATAGCGTTTAATAAGCCTGTCGGTATTGTTTGCACAACAGACACTAAAAGAGAGAAAAAAAACATCATTGATTTTATAAATTATCCAACGCGAATTTTTCCAATTGGAAGATTGGACAAACCTTCAGAAGGATTGATATTTCTTACTAATGACGGGGATATTGTAAATAAAATTTTACGCGCCCGCAATCATCACGAAAAAGAATATGAAGTTACTGTAGACAAGCCAATAACTAAAGAGTTTATTGAGGCTATGGGGAACGGTGTACCTATTTTAGACACAGTTACTCGCCAATGCTTTGTAAAGCAAACAAATAAAAAGGAGTTTAAAATTATTTTAACACAGGGCTTAAATCGACAAATTAGAAGAATGTGTGAATATTTTAGCTATGAAGTTAAAAAATTAAGAAGAGTAAGAATAATGAGCATTAAATTAGATATTCCTGTTGGGAGCTATCGTAATTTTACGCCAAAAGAGTTAAATCAAATTAATCAATCTGTAGAGCACTCTATTAAAACGTATGAATCTGGTAGTTAGTTAAGCTTGACCAAAATCACATCCCACAGTTTTTTTCGAGCTATTAAGCAAGCTATAGCAGTTTCTTCTACTTCTAACCATTTTTTACTGTCATCACCACACAAATCACAGATTAACTGTAATGCTAACGGCCCGTGCTCTCCACCATCTAATTCAATATGTCTTTCTAAATAGTAGACAAACTTATTAAGATTATTGTCTGTATTGTATTCCTCCACAATAGAAGTAAACATATCTGGAATCAAATCCTCTCTACCAAAAGTAAAAGCTGCCGCAATTTTATGAGCTTCTTTACTTTCAATAACATCAAATGTACATTTTAAAAAGTCATCAATTCCTTTGCTGACTTTAGGCATTTTTTTTTCGGTAACATTAGCAACAAATTTTTTTATATTTGAGGTGTCTGCTCCACATTCTTGCATTGCATCTAGATACATTTCATAATGAGATGATGGATTTCCATCTTGATCTATGTCACTTTCTTCTTCTAAAACAATACTATTTATTAATTGTCTAATCTTTCCATCTCCTATAGGTTTCCATGGAGAAGAAGTACAGGTAAGTATGGATTGAAGGGTTTTTAATAAAGACATAAAATCCCAAACCGCATAAATATGATGCTCCATTAATATAGCAACATCCTTTATACTGTTTAGTCTTCTATATAAATAGTGATTTACAACATCATCTTTATAAGGCTGAATTTTCTTATTGAGTTCTAAAATTTTTGGATTCATCTTGGATTTTTATAAACAGGGACGGCAGAACAAGCCTCCCCAAACATTAAACTACTGACGCGATTCTTTAGTTTTTTTGTGATTGTTATATAAAGAGCCTCATTAACAGGAATTTGACTACACCCCTTTACAATTACTTTTTTGTTTTTAAATTCGACCGGGTTAATATTTTCTAGGTTATATAAAAAGAGTTTTTGAAATACAGTTTCTTTATTCCCAGCATAAACTTCAGATGTGATAGCGTCAAGATGGGAGGCTGCAAGCATAAAAGCCCACATAGGAATAATGCAAGTATTGCTACAAAAAACGGCAGCCACCTTGTTTTCATAAATGGTGAAATCAAATCTTTTTAGAGATTCTCTAAAATCTTTTTCTTTAAGAATATGCCCTTGAAACAAAAAGTCTTTTAAGTCGAGCTCTAGAATTTCCACATTAGGAGCATAATCCGCTAAATCAATAGTGACTAAGCCTGATTTTGCAACTCTATTTACAATTTCATTATTCATTTATAGCATTCCTAATTCTAGTTTAGCCTCTTCACTCATCATTTCCTTGGTCCAAGCAGGTTCAAATACAATGTCTACTTTGACTTTCTGAACATCATTTATAACTTTGACCTTTTCTTCTATTTCTACAGGTAAGGTTTCAGCTACTGGGCAGTTTGGAGATGTAAGAGTCATAGTAATATTTACATCACAATCTTCACTAACTTGAATGTCATAAATAAGTCCAAGCGCATAAATATTTACAGGAATTTCTGGATCATAAATTTCGCAAATTACTTCAACAACTTCTTCGCCAATTTTCTGCAATTCTTCTTCTGTTTTCATCTTATTTGTTTTGATAGGCTAAAGCATAGAATTTGATTTCTTTTATCATGGAAACCAAACCATTCGCACGCGTTTGAGAAAGCTGTTCTTTAAATCCAATCTCATCAATAAACGCTAAGTCTGCTGTTGCTATTTCTTCTGCATTTTGGTTAGAAAGCACTCTAATTAAAATAGCTACAATACCTTTAGTGATAATCGCATCACTATCAGCCGAATAAATTATTTTTCCATTTTGTTCATCAGCACGTAACCAAACCTTGCTCTGACAGCCTTTTATTAGATTATCATCTGTCTTGTATTTGGCATCAATCATTGGCAGGGCTTTCCCAAGTTCAATAATGTATTCGTATTTCTCCATCCAATCTTCAAGCATATTGAACTCTTCTGTGATTTCTGCTTGTATTTCAGCAATGGTCCCCATTTAACCAAGCATTATTTGCGCCTTTTTAATGGCAGTTATACAGCTATCAATTTCTTGTTTTGTATTATAAATTGCAAAAGACATACGAGCGGCTCCAGAAATTTTATAATGCTCCATTATTGGCTGCGCACAATGATGTCCAGTTCTAATTGCAATTCCCATTTTATCCAACAAAACACCCATGTCATATGGGTGTAAGCCTTCAATATTGAAAGACACTAAAGCGGCTCTTTTTTTTGCCTTACCAATAAATTGTATCCCAGATATTTTTGAGAGTTTTTCAATCGCGTATTTTAGCAAATCATCTTCATGTTTTGCAATATTTTCAACACCTAAGTCTGTGATGAAATCTAAGGCTGACTTAAAAGCGACAACTCCTGCAATATTTGGTGTTCCCGCTTCAAATTTATGAGGCAAATCGGCATAAGTTGTTTTTTTAAGACTAACTTCTTTTATCATTTCTCCACCGCTCTGGTAAGGAGGGAGCGTAGTTAATAAATTTTTTTTCCCGTATAATACTCCCACGCCAGTTGGGCCATACATTTTGTGTGCAGAAAAGCAATAATAATCCACGTCTAATGCTTGTACATCCACAAATGTATGAGGGGCAGCTTGTGCACCATCAATCAGAATCTTAGCCCCTGCGTTATGTGTTTTCTTTATGATTTTCTCAAGAGGATTTATTGTACCAAGTGAATTAGAAATATGTGTAATAGCTACTAATTTTGTTTTTTCAGAAAGCAAATTTTCAAAGGTTTCCATGTCCAAATCTCCATCATCCAGCATTGGAATTACTTTTAGTTCAGCTCCGCTTATCTCACAGCATATTTGCCAAGGCACAATATTGGAGTGATGTTCCATTTCTGATATAATAATCTCATCTCCTTTATTTAGGATAGATCGATAACCATTTGCTACTAAATTAATAGAGTCGGTGGTACCTTTGGTAAAGATAATTTCGCAGCTATTTTTAGCATTGATAAATGCTTGAACTGATTTCCTTGTGTTTTCAAATTTATCAGTTGCTTTTTGGCTTAAATAATGAACTCCTCTATGGACATTTGCATTATCATAATCATAATAATTAGAAATAGCATCCAAAACTACTTGTGGTTTTTGGCTGCTTGCCGCATTGTCAAAATAAATCAAATCTTTACCATTTACTTTTTGGTGAAGAGTTGGAAATTGTGCTCTTATTTTACTCCCGCCAATCATTATAGATTAAAATCTAAATCAACATTCAGTTTTTTAGCAATAAGTTTTTGTGCCAGTTTTTTTACTTCAGGGATACTTATATTATTTACAGCTTCTGATGCAAAAGCATAAGTTAAAACTGCCCTTGCTTCTTCTGCGCCAATTCCTCTACTTCTCATGTAAAAAATCGCTTCATCATCCAATTGCCCAATAGTACAGCCATGGCTACACTTCACATCATCAGCATAAATTTCCAATTGGGGTTTACTGTCAATAGTAGCACTCTCACTCAATAATAGATTATTGTTGGATTGAAAAGCATCAATTTTTTGAGCATCAGGGCGAACCATAATTTTACCATTAAAAACACCTTTGGAATTACCTAAATAAATGCCTTTATACATTTCATTACTTCTACAATGCGGCTGTTTATGATCTACAAAAGTGTGGTTGTCGGCAAACTGGTTATCATCCAAAATAGAGATGCCATTCATATTACTGTCACAATTACTCCCGTTTTGCTCAAAACTTAAAGTATTTCTGGTAAATGCACCTCCAAAAATTAAGGTATTTACAATTGCATTAGAATCTTGCAATTGATAAATATTTATATTATCAATCAGAATAGAATTTGCACTATTATCTTGAATTTTATTGTATTCTATGTTTGTGTTTTTCCCAATGCGTATTTGCGTGAGATGGTTTGTAAAGCATTTTGTACTACTTAAATTCTGAATTCGTTCCACAAATTTTATGTTCGCATTATCCCCTACTATAATCTTATTACGGTGTTGTACAAAGGTGTTGTTTTTAGTATTGGAGAAAAACAAGATTTCAATAGGAGCTTCTAATACAATATTGTTCTCCACTTTTATTGTAAATCCTTTTTTTGCAAGGGCAGAGTTTAATCCAAAAATAGCATCATCATTTTTTGTTTCAAAATTAGAAAAATCAGAAATATCAACCCCCTTAATATTTGGCTTAGAAATTAGAACTCCTTCTAAAAAAATAATTTTATACTCAAATCCTAAAATATATTTTTCAATATCACCTTTCGAAATTGCAGTCCCATTTTCTTCTACCGAAAAACTTTCAGCAACAATATTTTTTAAGGAAGTATATTTCCATTCCTCTTCTTTTATAGTAGGGAATCCTTTTGCTAAAAAAGACTGAAGTAATTCATTTTTTTCAGCTCCTAATTTTTCTTTTTCAGAAAAAGATTTTATATCATCAATTAAGCCCACTTTTTATCTGCTTCTTTAGTTATATAATCGTATCCTTTTTCTTCCAATTCATGCGCTAATATTGCCCCTCCTGATTTAATAATTCTTCCATTATACAAGACATGAACAAAATCAGGAACAATATAATCTAACAGTCTTTGGTAGTGGGTAATAACAATGGTCGCATTGTCATTTGTTTTTAGTTTATTTACCCCATTAGCTACAATTCTGAGGGCATCAATATCTAATCCTGAATCTGTCTCGTCCAATATGGATAATTTTGGCTCTAACATAGCCATTTGAAAAATCTCATTTCTTTTTTTCTCTCCTCCAGAAAAACCCTCATTCATATTACGTGATAAGTACCCTTCTTTGATACTTAATAATTCCATTTTTTCACGCATCATTTTAAGTAGTTTTGGAGTAGGCATTGGCTCTAATCCCTTTGCTTTTCTTCTTTCATTAATTGATGTTTTTATAAAGTTGGAAACTGAAATTCCAGGAATTTCTACTGGATATTGAAAAGAAAGAAAGACTCCTTTGTTAGCTCTTTCTTCAGGAGGAAGCTCCAGCAAGTCCTCTCCTTCAAAGCCAATTTCTCCCCCTGAAACTTCATAATCTTCTTTTCCAGCAATTATGGAAGCAAGGGTGCTTTTCCCGGATCCATTTGGCCCCATTATTGCATGTACTTCTCCGGCTTTGACTTCTAAGTTTACTCCATTAAGAATAAGAGTCTCCCCTATCCCTGCTTTTAAATTTGTTATTTTTATCATTTCTTTTATTTTTATCCTACTGACCCCTCAAGGCTGATTTCCAATAATTTTTTTGCTTCTACTGCAAATTCCATTGGCAGTTGATTTAGGACATCTTTACAATATCCATTTACAATTAGTGCAATTGCTTCTTCTGTGCCAATCCCTCTTTGATTACAATAAAATATTTGATCTTCA
>MDSV01203846.1_pt1 | contig 49316 bp, 37 predicted proteins | sample 810851 | NCBI WGS metagenome assembly MDSV01 (sample SAMN05326640, study PRJNA326480) | marine metagenome | isolation source: seawater | place: Atlantic Ocean: North East | collected 2012
TGGTAATACCATCTCGTCTTCTTTTGAAGTTTTAAAAACTGCTGTTTCTACAGCCGCTCAAGGTATATCCAATAGCGACTTTGAAAAATCTTTACAAAGTGTTAGTAAGACACTTAAAGATTATGGTCAAGATACTGATAAAATTAATAAAGTGCAAAATAAAATGAGAGCTGGCAGAGCTGCTCAATCCTCATTGACAACTATTATTGACTCACTAGACCCTAATAATATGGGCGATCTAAGGTCTATTGGCAATGTTCAAAACGCTTCGTCAAAAATAGGTGAAGGATTAAAGTCGGGACTCGCTGATGAGTTTGGGCCAGAACTAGCTAATAGGATTGCCACTACTTTTGAAGATAATATAGGAAAAGATAGCACTGCTGAGACTCGGTTCAAAGAAGGAGGCGTTGATGTCTTTAGAGACGCTATGACGCAGGTTACGGATACGCTTATTGCAGAGCTAGGTCCAGCAATGAAGATTGCTGCTGAAAACCAAAAGATAATTAATGGCCTTACAAAAACTAGATTAGCCGTTGAAAAAGAATTAATAACCGCTCAAAAACAAAGACTAGACATTGACCTAGAAGCTAGCTTGGTACAGCAAAAATACAATGGCGCTACAGTTACTATTAATGACAGATTAAAGTCTCTCAAAAACGAAATAAATTTAACTACTCAAGGAATATCCGGCCTTAGCAGTTTTCAAGGATCTCCATCTGGAATGTTGGGTGATCAAGCTGGTGAAGTGAGAGCAAGATTAAATGAGCTATCAAATCAAGGAGAATTAAGTCCTAAAGACGCTTCTGACCAAAAGAGATTGCGAGATGTAGCAAGCCAGCAAGTAAGTCAGGCTAGGAAGTTAATTCAAATTAGAGAACTTGAATATCAACAGATTAAGAAAAGATCAGAGCTAGAAAGAAAATCAGCAGACGCTTTACTATCTGGAGATGTAGACAGCTTCTTTAATCAGCAAGCCGCTCAGGGAGCCTTGAAAAGCGTAGCTATGGGATTGCCTTCTTCAACCGCTTTTGGAGGTGACGCTCTAAACGAAGCTGCTAATTTCCTCAGAGAACTTCAAGCTACTGGTCAAAATACTTTTGAAGGGCAAGATATCGGTGGAGCTGGTGGGCTTCTTGAGAGAGTCATAAAGGCTGGTTTTGAAGCAAGGGGTTTAAATCAATCAAGCGCTACGCAACTCGCTCGTCAAAGCGCTGAAACAACTCGACCCTTATTGGACGCTGGTAATAAAATTAACAAAGCTGCTGACGTTTTAATTAAAGCCGCTGCATTTCAAGAACAGATGCTTAAAGAGCGGGTTATTCAAGCCCAGACTGTTATCGTTAATGCAGAAAAGAGAAGAGATGATGCTATAGAACAAGCTGGAGCGGAAGAGAAAAGAAGAATGGAAGCGAAAGCGAAAAATGAAGAGCTTAAGATGAGATTTCCAGCCGACGCGACACCTTCCCGACAGAATCTGCTTCGGTCTACCCCTGTAACACCTGTCGCTACCATTGACGTTGATCCTTTTAAAGACGTAGTTAAAGACGTAACAAAAATGCAATCGAGCGTAGCAGCAAGTTTTGAAAAACTATCACAAGGTATCGTTATGAAGCTAGACACAACCCAAGTAAATGTAAATCTTAATGGTACAGGTATGCTGCAAGCGCTGACGGCAGAAGTGCAGGCCGAAGTCATGAAGAAGGTAAACGAAAAATTTGCTAATCTTAAACCAGCTGCAAACTCAATTGCTGAGAATACTAGTATTTTAAATTATAATGCATAGGATATAAAATATGGGAATTAGATGTTTATGTGATAAGTATCACAGATTAAAAATTAAAGGCACATCTAAAATAAACGCCCAGCTATCTGGGCTACAGACGTTTAAACAAAAAATCTGCGCAGAAGCTGCAATCAAGTCGGTTGCCTCTAAAAATCACAAAACAGAAACTAGGGTTTGTGGCTCTGGAAAAGTACGAGCCAGCAACAATGTTGAATTTGGACCCAAAAGATTTATATGTATTAATAATGGCAAGGTAAGGGCTAAAACAACTTTCCCATTTTCATCAGTAAGGTCTAGATTAAAGTCTATTAGCAAACTTACTAATAAGTATGTTGATAAATTTGGTGGTCATATAACCGCTATAAACGACTTGCAGACCTCCAACAAGGCAGAACAAAAATTATATCCGTCTGGAGATGTTTCTTCCCTTGGTTTTGTTGATAAATTTCTTGAGTCAGGTAATTTGTATCAGAATATCGACGAAGGTGTTTTTACTGGAGAGTATACAAAGCACGGGTCTTTAAGTGAATTAATATCAGATGACAATACTAACTATATACAAATCAATTCCACAGCCACAGAGGGTTTGTATAATTATAAATGTTTCGTAGATCCTGCAATTATTTCTACTTACGATAGCTTCTTGTCTATTCGTGCGGCTGCACCGTTGACTAACTTTGGATCTCAAACAGCTCCCAGATATAACATTAGTAATATTACTCTCGAAGATCCAGATGGTAATTTGATTGTAAAGTATAAAGACTTTTCATTTAGAGGTGATGCTGATTACGTAGACAGGCCAAGTAATTATTCTACATATATAACTGAGCCAGAAACTAATTATGGTAATTTATACCAATGGCAAGACAATAGACCTAACCTTGGTTTTCGTCATGGTTTTACTCTTAATTTAGACATTGAGGTTGAATGCTTAGACGATCCGTTTGACACTGGTTTTAACAAAGGATACGAAGAGTTTGTCTGTGAAACAGACTTTAAATTAGATGCAGACAATGATTATCTCGCTATTGACGGTACGCCCCTTTCTGTTCAGACTCAAAGCTCTCTTAATCCTACACCAAATTTAAGAATATCTGCTTTAGAGGTATTCAACAGAGGTCAGATTACAAGACATCCTCACCCGCTTACATTCGGTGATCCACCTCTTAGTGGTGTTACTATCCTAGAAGATTTTGTACCACTCAACACTGCTGTCAGAAATGCTGGTCAAAAAATAACTAAACACATCTTCCCGTCCCGTGTAATGGCTAGCGATTTTGATACCACCATATACCCACCTATTGCAAGCAATGTTTGGAAATCTAATGCCTACCCAGACCCCGAAGACGCTGTTACCAACGAGACACAGCTTTTATCCAGCGGTTTATTTTTAGCGAATAGGTTAGCAGACAGATCTCTTGCTAGTAGTCTAGAATTAGAATCAACCACAGTACAAGACTCTGGCAAGTTAATAGTTCAGTTTAAAGACAAGCGACAAAAATACACTACATTCTTTAAGGGGCGAGACTATAGTATTGGAGATTTTGGTCGTTCTTTTAATAAATCTGGAAGCGTTAGCGTACCCATAGACGACACTTATTACGATGGCATTACTGACGTATTCTTAGTAGTCTACGCTAAAAAAGATGTTGGTTCAAGAGATTATGCTTTAGACGTTGTGGGATACAGTGATGATGAAATATTATTCGTATCTCCTCCCTCTGGTGGGTTCTTACAAAACATAGAGGGTGGTACTCTTGTTGATCCTATTGTGGCATCCTCTTCTATACTTACACCAGATGATCTTGGTCTTTCTTCGGAAACGCTATCTTCTAAAGAGAATGAGATCAGACATTTCAACAACGTTGCCAACAGTGGTGGCGATCACTTCATACTTACTCAGACTCCAATAATAAACTCTACTGCATATAAAGAATATAGAATTCCTCTAAAGATTTATGACACAGTACCAGAGTTAGGCCCAATACAAAGATTTGATTATAGTCGTTATTTTGAAAACTTATACTTAGACATATATCCTATACCGTCTGGTGCTAGTATTGCCGACATGCATATTGAGCTTCAGTACTCTCCACAAAACGCATTGCACTTGCGCACTTTAGGTTCCTTTCAAGAAGATGAAATTGCCCTTTCTCATATTCCACTACATATTGATAGACCGCCATTGGGCGAACCTGCTATTATCTATAAGGATTTTGATAGAACTAACATACCTTTTGGTCATGATTTGACATACGACAGAGCCATACTTAACTCTGATTTTGTTTCACCTTCTATGGCTACAGTTCCCGACAATCTATCTAAAAGGTGGAGAGGCATTTCTGGAAAGCAGTATTACCAACCATTTGATATGTCTTTTGATTTCTCTTTTTCTAAAGATGCCACCAACACACCATTCGACTTTGGTTATTTTGATTTTACTCATTATGATTCTAACAGTGTCAATGAGAGTAATGGTGGAGATTTAGTCGGCTCTTTTGTTGGTAGTCTAACTAGTAACGATATACATAAAAATCTTGGATGGAGGTTCAATTCTGACACTTTCTTCTCTAGTGCAAATAATTTACATGATTATAAATCTATTCGCTGGGATTCCAATTATGAGACTTACGATTCTTTCGATAGTGTCGTTACTGTCTCTGGTGTAAATAAACATATTAACTTTGGCAATATCGACTTTACAAATGGTTTTTCTGTTTTTGTAAGATTTGCTCCGCACGAATGGGATACGAGTGTTCAGTTTGGTGATGACCCTAACGCTTTGTTCTTAGACAGCGTAGTTCTTTCAAAATATAACGCTGGTAATGATTTAGAATTTGCCATAGGTTTTAGAAATAGTACTTTGGTGGCGTGTGCTTCTGATGTAAATGGCAACATACACACTCTGACCTCACTTCCACATACTGCTATATCACTATCCTTCCCTATATCTGTTCTTTTAACATATGATCCAGATGATAATAAATTAAGACTCTATGCTGATAATGAATCTGAAGTCTATTACAAGCCCGCATTTAATAATCCTGAGTGGAATGTGTTGCTTGATGAATCTAATACTTTTGAAAAGGTAAATACTAATCAAGATGTTACTTTGGGTTGGTGCAGCGGCTCTGGCATTGGAGCTAACGCTTTTGTTACTGAGGTTGGATTTAGTGACAAAGTTATTCAACCTAGTGATTATGTATCTAATAATAATACTTATGCTGGTGCAGAAACTTTATTCTCTGGGATGAGGAAAAGACCTTATAGACACCAAGATGAGCTTTGGGAATATGTAAAATACAAATCTTCAAAAGATTGGACTCTTGGAGAGTTTAGGCATTGTCATTTCAATCAAGCTTTCAGTCGCCTTTCAGACAGGCAAGACGAAGACTATGTTGAACATAGATTAGTCCATGACGGGTCGCCATACAGTAGCAAGATAGATTATGATCTACCAGAAACGTTAGCACATGCTAGCGGTTTGGCTTATCATACTCAAATAGAAAATGATTTCTTACGTTTTGAAATAGAAAATACACCTGAGACTTCTGGCAAATTCCACGCAGTTGCTCCTAGAATAGAAACTAATCTTCCTCGCGGATATAACTTTGCTGAAGAAGCTATAGCTGTAGATACTGTAATAGAATTTTTAACAAATGACAAAATTGCTTGGGATAACGGAGATCTTGGTCCTAAACTTATTGTGAGTTTGTACTCACCTTATACAGCTCCAAAATATCAGGGATCAGACAAGTCTCTGGGCTTAATAAACAGGCAGATTCATCAGATAGAACCTAGTGGCTGTATCCATAAGATTACTAGTATTTTTGACAAAGATAATTTATTAGACAATTCAGAGCCTTGGTCTACATTTAATCATAGCGAAGAACATATTATAAAAGAATTTGATCATAAATATTATTCTGGTGATATTAATGATATGTTTTTGCAATACGATTTAGTATATCCTTCTGGGTACGCTTTTGATGCATCCCTTAGATTACACGCCGCTAAGATCAGACTGAGAGACGCTTTAAGAAGTAAAGCAAGCCTTACAGAAACGTTTACTCTTTTTGCTAGTGGCGAATTGGTTTCTAGAGATTACCTAAAACTAGTCATGCTAGATCCTCACGAAGTTGCAAGCGATGATCTTAATTTATTCAACAGTGGTGTTGCTTGGACTAATCTTTTTGACGATATGAACTTATTCGCTTCTGGAGGCTTGTGGCCCGAGGAGCAGATGAATCTGTTTAGTGAAAGTCCTCATCAAAGTATGTCTGTTGGGTCTAGTAATTTTGGATCACTGTTTGGTTCTAGCGACGACATTAATCCACTTAATTTCTTCGTGGAGGGTGGGTTCATATCAGAAAATATGAGCTTATTCTCTTACAATGACGAAGTGGTAATAGATCCTTCTGGCAAATTAAATTTGGTAACTTATAGCCAAAGATTGGTTAGAAAATCTCTTGATAGTCCATTTAATTTATATGTTAAAGCGCCAACATTTCCAGATAGTGGTGTTACTCCTTTAGCAACTATGAACTTGGTTTCTTTCCATGATGACAAATACGATTTATCTTCGTCGATGAACCTGTTTGCACATGTTCCAATTGTGCCTCCTGATAGTTCTACAGAAAATTTAAACCTGTTTACCATAAACTACCCTGCGTTTGACTTATCATTAACACAGCAGCAGGTCATTCTTTGGGACGGAGAAAATACGGGAACAAACATCCTAGTGACTGATAACGCTTACTCTTCCCTAGCTGCTGATGACGAAATTAGGGGTGTAGTCACAACGTGCTTTGGAGATTGCAATACTACTAGCCTCTGTACCAATGTTGATGTAACCACCCATAACATAGATTGGAACTTAGACCAATGCGTTAATGGTGGAGTGCTTAGAGCCAAGTCTGTTTATACAAATCAAGACGTTGGGTACGATCATAATTATTATGGTATTAGAAAGTATACTGGACTAATTCCTTCTTATCCATACACCGTAACAGTTCGTGGCTATACTGGCTCTACAGACATTATAGAATTACCAAGAATGATCGAAACAGTTGAATACGGTAGAGAACCTAACGATGTTGACTTTAGTGGAATTAAAATGTTTACTAATGATCCACAAGGTTTACACGCTCAGTATGGAAAAGACATTGTGGTTCGTGGTGATTTGATGGCGATTGGCGCTCCAGACTACACTCTGTACGAAGGCTCTAAAACGCTTGATAAGTCCGGCGCTGTTTTCCTTTATAGGAGAATGTTAGAGCCTAGTGGGTATTCTTGGTTAGATCAGCCAGATAAAAGTGGATGGGAATTAGAATCTGTTTTGACTCTACCTTCTGGTTATCAAAGAGACTACTTCACCACAACTATAGAAAACGTTCAAGGTGTAAACGCTCCTGTCAGAAAATGGAACATTGGAAACTACGGCAGAAGGCTTGGACACTCTGTTGACATTGGAATAGACGAAGCTACTGGCAAAGAGATAGTATTTGCCGGTGGACCCGAAGGTAAGTTTGATAGAACTTTCGACGAAATATTACCAGCTCCTCTCAAGATATGTTTATTTGTTATTACTGATGAGTTTACCGGCTTTGGTCATAGTAAAGAAATCAAGGCTATGATTGATTACATACAAGCAAGAAACAGATATTTCTTATTATGGTCTAGTCCTGCATTCCATGTTGATGTTGACATCATTATATTAGAGCCTAATAAAAACGTTATCTTTGCTGACACTACAATCTGGAGCCAGCCATACAATAACTTCCACAACTACAAGATAAACAGAAAGAAGCGCGGAGACGGTCAGGCTGAGTCCGACGTAATTAAAAATCAAATTATAGATATATTTAATGAAATTTATCCTCACAACCCAAGTGTAAATGATAGCAATATACCATCTTTAGTTAGCGTAATAGTTGATGACAGCGCTAGTTGTGGTAGAGGATTGGTCACTCCAGCCATTGATGATTTCTTATCTTACTACCAAGAATACTCTTATAATAGTGGCTTATTAGATTGGCAAAATAATCCAATTAGTGGCGCAGTCCTTGAGCTTCCATATGAAAGAGGAGACCAAGAAGATTGGATTACTTTCGCAAACGACAACATTAATTACGCCCTCTCTAACGATGCCATATCTGAAAACCAACAAATATTCACTTCTGGCTTTGGATTCTTCTTTGCTGAAGATGATTATAGATTTAACTACACTCCTCCTAGTGGTGGTAGAGTTTATGCGTTTGAGCAATATACCGCACTGTCTGGTCGTTTTTACGATCAAGATACTGAACTTTGGAATATAACACAAACGTTTGGACTTGATGAAGCAGTATATAATACCTATTCTCCTAGAGATAGCTTTGGTCATAGTATTTCTGTAAGTAAAAATTTACAAAATATTGCCATAGGATCACCACATAAGTCAGATGTGGGTGTTACTGTCTTTGAAAAAAGTTCTGAGCCTAGAATTTATGATAGCGTGGTTGGTTGGCTTAATACTAAAGCTTCTGAAGAAGCTGAGTTAGGTAATTCATTATCTGTATATTACTTCTTGTATCAAGATTATTTAGCCAAGATTGAAGAAGGATTCAGTCAATTAGGTGCTAATAAATACATCTACGATTCGCTCAGTCCTACCTATAGGTTTGATTTGTTAACATACGTAGACGCTAAAACATATACTCCAACGTTTGATTACAAGAATAATTATAACTATCAAGGTACTTATGGTTTATATCCTCAAAACTTTGCGAGTAGACCTAGAGTTGGACATTCAGTTTCTTTGAATGACGATGGAACTATACTCGCCGTTGGTTGTCCGACAGATAGCATGAACATGTCAGACGACACTAATGTTTGGTACAGGAATACTAAAGAATGTGACGAAGAAACAAACGCAATGGGTCTTAAGCCAGCTGGTGGTTATCAATCTCCTTTTGATTCAGAAGCTCATTTACAAGACACTATCAAAATTACATCTGCTGGAACAAGTCAGGGTACTTGGCCCTCACACGTTAATGCTGGTGCTGTTCAAGTCTTTACTGGTAGAAGATACTATCCCCATGATAAAGTTGTTGAGTTTGGTATTTTTGGAAACGCTTACGAAGAATACAATGATCTTGAGACCGTCGCTAGCGGAAGGAGATCCGCAGAATACAATATTGTTTCGGGTGTATTTAGTTCTAGCAATGTAGAGTTTATTAAAACTTCTTTTGTTGATCCAGAAATCCCTGAAGACGCTGGACTATTAATCATTAATGCTCCTTCTAAAGATTCTTTAAGCCAAGAAGTACTAGAGAATCTTAAGAGTTGGTTAGCTTTGGGCGATAGACATTTAGTCATTGTTGGGGACGATCCAGTATGGGAAGCTGATGGTGAATACGAAGAAACTAACCGTATTTGCAACAAGATACTAGAAAATCTTGATTCAAGAATGAGATTAGCTCCTTCTAGAAATCAACAATATGCCCAAACTAATCCAGACATTCAAGATACAAATGTAATTCGAGCATCTATTCCTCAAGGAAGTATCTCTTCTTTCCTTTATAATGGTAATTTGCTTTTTGCTTCAGGGGTAGCTGACATTAGGCTGTACGATCCTAACTTAAACACCCATAGACATGGTTGCGAACAACCCATAGCAGAAGACTCTAACTTCTTAACGGAAGAAGACAGAGCCTTAATTGATGGAGAATTAAGATATACTTATGATACCGCAAATGTAGGTTGCTCACTACCAATATCTCACTTGGGAGATTTAAGGGCTGAATGGTACGAATGGTGTACGGACATCAGAAGAAATTACCATAAAGTTCCTAGAAATGTACCAGTTGCTTATGGAGTGCTACCGGGACTTACTGATCCGCTGTGCGATAAAGGCTTACCTTGCGACAAAGCAAAAGATTGTAACTTTACAGCTAAAAATCAAAATGTTCCTCCAAGAGCAATTTTAACTATTAGTGAAAATGTTCCTCAAATTGTTACGATTATACCCGGAACAGAAGAAGAAACTCAAACAGTTGTTGATTTTTATAGAACAATACCAAGTGCAGATCCTTCAAAGAAAACATTTACGTTTGGAGAACCAAAATATAATATTCCAGCATTTAACTGGGACGCAGTACTAAATAGCGGTGATAGAGAAAACCCATTCTATAGTGGTAATTTTACTAATCTAGATACTAACTTTTCTAATTCTGCTGAACCGGGAGGAGAATACTTTAAACCAGACGATACAGATAAAGCATTTTTAATTCAAGCTAATGACCTTACTTTCTCAGAAGAAGTTCCTAAATCTGTGCTTGCTTCTAACCTTACTATAATTGCTGGAGAAGAATCTTTAAGTGGATTAAATTCTTCAGTAGTTTTGATAGCAAATGTTACTGGAGAAAGCTTAGAATCAATGCAGAGTTCTCCGAACGATAACGCAATAATATTCTATAGAAATCTTTTAACAAAGTATGGTCAAGAGTTTGACTCTGAAACTTTAAGAGGCGCTGAATTACAAGATGTACATGTAGCTCAACTAGGCGGGTGGACTAGAAAATCTAATTTCCAAGACGGATACGATAAATCATTTATATTTATAGACAATGAAGACCCAGAACACTTTGACGGTGTTTCTTACAGATATCCAGATTTGTTTGATCACGTACAAAGTATAGACATAAATGTTACACCAGAAGAACTTCTAAATGGAAGAACAAATAAGAATTATAATTATGACATATGCTGGATTGCTAATACTAAATACTTGCCAAGCGAGGAAGATCTTGACAAGCTTAAAAGATGGTTAGCTCTTGGTAATAAAAAGTTAATTATAACTTATGCCCACGACGTTGAGTTAGAAAGCGAAGATCGCTTCCCCCATTGGCTTCCTTCTCAAATTGTAGCAGAACAAACAGAAGAACTATGTGAGATGTTGGGCATTTCCATGAAGCCCTTATATCTATCCGGTGTAGATGGTGGTAAGTATGCAGAATTTGGAAAAGATAGTTATTACAATCCAGACGCTCCAAGAAACAGCGCTGGGATAAGAACAGACATTCCAGACGAACTAAATGCTGCTCATTATACATCTTTCTATTCTAACACTGTTAATCTTAAAGAATTTACTTTCTACGCAAATAATAATGTTCCTCAAATCATTGGAAATAGGGATAGCAAATATACCGCTTTTATACCTATTGATTTACAGGGTGGAACTAGAATAGCGTCTATGAAGCAAAGATTAAGAAGAAGACCTAATGATGATAGTATTAGGGATTTAACAAGATCTACAAACTTCTTTACATACAACGATTCTGGATACACTAAGGTTTCTTTCCCAACAGAACATTATCAAGACTCTGGATACTATGTAGAATTGGATTGGCAGACTTATGCAAATGAAAGAAATTCTACTGCTAATATTTATATTGTAAACGCTGTAAAAGACAGGAATGCTAAACTTCCAAATGGTTTACCAGCACCTTTCCCCAAAGTGACTATATCAGACAAATCATTCTCTCCGCGAGAATCTAGACAATTAGTTAAAAGTGTTGGCATATACGATAGAGAAACTTTGTCTTCATCAACTAAAACTGTAAAACTTGGTCCTTTTTATGCTACCGGCCCAAGCATAGACCTTTACATAAGTCATGAAGACATGGGACTAAGAAGCAAAAATCCTAACGATAGCGTTGGAAAAACAGCTAGACTAGTTCATGTTTCAGGATTCCCTGTTCCAATTTTTGAGAGGTTTGGCGTAGATTTAGAGCCAGTATTTAAAGACATTATTATACCAGCTACTCCAGATACTGAGCTAACAGTAACACCTCCAAAACAAGAGATGGCTAGCCCCCATAGTAGATATTGCCCTAGTGATGATTGCTTACCACTGTTTGATCTACCCCTAAACTTTAGGGGTGGAGAAACATCATCTGATTGGAGAGCCACATATCTTTCTAAGAATGACATTAGAACTGCTGATGGATCGGTTGTGGTTGCTCAAGAGATAGACATAGCATCTTCATTTAGTTCTGGCTATGAAAGATCTAGAATTACTTTAATAAGCGATGCTAGTTTGATTCAAGGAAAACACCTTCTTGAAGAAGACGGTTCAATAAAAAATGGACTCAACGAATTCATATATAGCTTATACAGAAATTTCCCCGGATCTAGAAATCCTGCTGGAATAGATTATACTTTAAGAACTAAGTTACAATCTCCCGAACGGGGAAGTCCTTACAAATGGTATAGTGCCAGTAGCGGTAATTATGATTTGATATCAAGATTTAATCCAAACAACAACGCCATAACAATTAGCCCAATGTCAGCCTTTACTGACTATGAATCTGAATACGATCCCACATACGTACATAGACCTAAATTTTTCTGGGAGTGCGATGACTTTGAGGCGGCTGAGTTCGATCCATCTGAAGCCATCAAACTCATGATTTCAAACTTCAAATCTGGATTGCATAGCAATTTTTCTTCTGCTTTTAGTGGTGTCATAGAAGGTAAAGGTTATATTGATAGCAACAACAACCTTTACTTAGAAAAGGGATACGACTTCTTAGACTTTGATCATTTCTCGAATGGATACCCCGGCGACTTGTTTGGATACAGTGTCAAACTAGATGGTGACACTTTGTTTGTTGGCGCTCCGTTTAGCGCTTTCGCTCAAGAAAACAAAACTATAAGGTGGAACGAAATAAGTCAAACCGCATTGTACGAAATGCCTTCAGGGGTTAAACTTAGCGGTTTTGGTGGAGCTGGTTCTGTTTATATGTTTGAGAAAAGCGGCAAAGGAAATAGCCCAATTAGGCAACAGCAAAGAGATTGGGAATACATAAGAAAATTCAGACCAGACAGTATTAACGTTGGTCAAGATTACGATTTCTCTACAATAGATGACACTCCAAACCCAGAACAACTAGGATCAAATAATTATTCTGTACAATACATTATACAGAACAGTGTGTATACAGATAGATTTGGAGCTTCTCTAGACTCTGACGCTGGAGTATTAGTCATTGGCGCGCCCGGACACGACTTTGCGAACGTGGCGCACATGTCCGCTGGCGATTACCAAAATAAAGCTTTTGGTAAAGACTTTAATATTAGAGAACGATCTGTTTACGACTTGGGTTCCTCTGGCGTTCGCTTTGAATATCCAAATAGCGGCTTGGCGATATTTAATAATGGTGCAGCTTATGTTTATTCTAAAGATTATGATTTTGGACTACAAGACTATTATTGGAGACAGGTAGAAAAAATAGTACCTCAAGGCAACAACGCTCAAAAACAATACTTAGACGGAGTATTCCCAGATCCAGCCGTTTCTGGAGCTGAAAATTCCAACTTTGGAAATTCTGTTTCTGTGGAAAGAAGAAACAGAGTAGATTCTGATTATACTATAGCGGTGGGCAGTAAAAATCACCCGTTTGATAATACTCTTCCTAATCCACCCGTAGAAGCTTGTTACTACAATGCTGGAAGCGGTCCTTTCTCTAAATTCGACTTTGGTTCTGTTATATTAGAATGTCCTACTACGGGAGCCACCAAGTCTTCTATTTTGCAAGGTGCAAATACAGGATTTAATATGTTCTCTAATGCTCAGTCATACACTAACAATACCGGCAACTTAGTAGTGTTTGATGGACTTCAAAGTGGTACTTTCAACGTAGGAGATTTGGTTAGATTCTCTTCTAGTATTATTTGGAGTAATCTTATTAATCCAAACGCAATTTACGAAGTTAAGTCTATTATAACAAATTCTTCAATGGAATCTGCGACAGTTCTTAATAACCCACCAAGTCAAATTTTAGAAATTGGCTGTCCAGAAGAAGTTACTACTGAATATCATGAATACAAAGGAGCTTCTTATACTTATGATTTAATGTTAAGAAGACAAGTCCCAGCATTGGCAGATTCTGGAGCTTCTATACACGCAAGACTTTATTCTTATAGTGGTGTTCGTGAACAAGAAGATACAGAGATATTGTTAAATATTATTAATAGTGGCGAAGACAGAGTTCCTTTTCTGGGTACTGGAATTGTTTATACCAATAATAGAGGAGAACTATTCTTAGAAGCTTCTGGTCAAGACTTTTCTGACTATGGTTTCATACAGCACAGACCGTTTATTGAATCTGTTAATGGTAAAATTTTGGCTGGACCAACTCTTACTAATGCACTAAGGTTTAACACAGAAGGTAGACCGGATGAAGCTTCTGGTTCAATGCCGCTATTTAGCCAAGTAGAAAACACAGCATTTGTGTATAATAATGTAGGACTGTATACCTTTGGTATTACCGACATTGCTTCGGATCGAGACCTTACTTTGTATAATCAATCCGAAGTTCCACATCCAACTTCCGGCATCATGAGATTATTTGCTAGTGGCATAGGTACTGCTACAGAAGACGACTTACGTTTACAAGTTAGAGGGTTTTAAAAATGAGTACTGACAACAAAATATTAGCAATATATGTAGATGAATCTACGCCCAATTACATACGGCCTACACCCTTCATTTCTGTAAACAGGCAGTCATTAAGCAATAAGCTTGGAACTTTTGGCTCTGAGTATACAATCACCCTTAATGGTACTATTATAGATAATGCTTCTGAAGTTAATGATGATGGCTCACGTAGTGCTAATCGAGCCGTGTCTGCTGAAGATCAAGCATTTGAAATATTAAATCACCAAGAGGATTTAAGAACTTTATTTACTAAACCCGTTCTAAGATTTGAAATTAGTAATCTTACCGGAAACCAAGCTGCAAATACTGTTTTTTATGCAACTTTAGAATCTTTAAGTTTTGAAGATGGGGTATTTGTTAATACTTGTAGATATACTGCAACCTTTAAAGCTAATTGGATGCAGGATGATGGAAATGTGCTTCACGACGGTGACGTTATGGGCGCTGTCATAGAAAATAGTGATGACCCAAATGCAACTTTTGGAGGTGATTCTACAGGCAAAAGTGTTGCAGATCTTAGAAATCAGTTTGGTGGCATTGTAGAAAACTTTTCTGAAAATTGGTCACTAGAAGTTGACGAAGAGAACATTGTTACTTCAGATAGTAAGTATGATGAAGTCTTATCAGTTAGAGGTTACAGAGTCACTAGAGATATTTCAGTAACTGGACGAACTTTTTTCGACCTAGATGGCAGTCAGTATAGAAAATATGAAGCTTGGTCAGAAGCTAAGAATTTTGCTGCTAAGACGCTACTATCAGATGCTGTAGAAGATTACCCAGATAAAAATGCTCAAAATGTTTTTGCTTATAAAGTTTTAAATTTAGATCCATCTTTTATTGGGGTGAATCATTTTCGCAATGAGAATATAGACAAAGCAAATGGCACTATCAGCGTGTCAGATACTTGGTTGCTTTGTAGTGGTACTGCTTTTGAAAACTATGAGTCTTCAATAGAAAGTACTATAGATTCTCCATTTGTTTCTGTGACTCTTAATGGCTCTATCAAAGGTATTTCTTCTATAAGAGCTAGTGGTGAATATTACGGCGGTCCAAAAGGCGGGGACGCAGGACTTGCTAAACCTTATGAAAACGCAATTAAAAAATACAATACAGTTACTAATAATGGAGCTTTTGGAGCTAGTTCTTTTCTATACAAAAGAGCTAATAGTGTTGTAGAACCCGGACTGAACCCTCAACCAAAAAGTATAGCGCTTTCAGAAGATAAAGCAAAAGGAGAGCTGACATACAGTATAGGTTTTGACAATAGACCTCAAAACTATATAGCAGAAGCCGTATATGAAAACGTTGTTGTCGATGACACATATCCGGGCGATTTGTACGCTTTAATTCCAGTGGTTGGAAGACCTACTGGCCCAGTTCTACAATATATAGGTGGAAGAACAGAATATCGAAGAAGTGTATCACTTGAGTTGGTATTTGATTGGACTGATCTATCTAGTGACACAAGCGCTAGAAAAAGATTTATACTTTCTAAGCCAACACTCAACGATCCTGTAAGAAGTCAAATTAATACTTTATTAAAAGATGTTAGTCCGATGTCTGAACCAAACCTAAGAAAATGTTTTTTAAATCCTCCTCAAGAAAATTGGTCTCCAAAAGAAGGTCGCTACACACTAAATCTCTCTTGGGTATATGAATTGTCAGATGCTGGATCTGATAGTCTCAGTAATCCTTCCACTGGAAATACAGTATTAAGCACTATTACAAATACAGTTAGTTCAATCTTTGGGGAATCGTAAATGGCAATATACCAAAGAGTATTATCGACAGTTCAAAGCACCTCTGTTACTAAGGGGTCTTACGTTGTGCGAACAGGAGTTACTAAGCCTGACAATCAACGATTTCCTAATTATCATTCTTGGACAGAATCTATTGTTAACTCTACTTTTCCAGAAAGCGGTGTGATATACAAGATTGGCGAAACACACTTTCAAGCTTTTAAAGACCCTACGGCTACTAAACTTGAGAATATAGATCCGCAAACTTGGGAGAGCGGTAAAGATCACGTTATTTATCAAAGCGGTATTGTTGCTGGTAATAAAGAAGGATACATAGAAGGTGGCACTCAAAAAAGCAGTCCTTTCAGTGGTCATCCATCTGGAATCGCTGGTTCTACTTTATCTAACGCTTTCAAGTCAAGATCAGACGCTTTAGCCCAAGGCTTATATAACGCAGAACCTCTTAATCCTTATATTCATTACGATGAAGATGATCCTAGAGAAATAAATTATAGAGAAAATTTTGAGTCTGCTTCTAGATACTTAGACCCATACTCACAAGGTTATATCTTCCAAAATAGTTTAGGGAATGAGGCTATAACATCTATGACCCAACAGGCTTTAAATACAACGCTACCACCAGACAATGATACATAATAGGAAAAATAATGGCAGATCAATATAGACAATTAGAAAATGGTGTACAGCCTGCCGCTGGTTATTGGGGAGATAATTGGCAGGAAGAATTTGCTATACCAGATAGTTTATCTACTGGTGGCTTTACGTTGCAAGATAGAGGATATAAACAACAAACTTTCTTGGGAGCGTCTATTAAAAGTTTTGGAATGAAAGCTGGTTTTGGAGATACTAGTTCCACAGTTCATATACAGCTAGTAGAGGACGAATTTAATAAAGCAGACACTAATCCTCAAGGAAAAGGAGATGATGTTTACCACAATGGTAATCACGATAAATTCGTTCCACCATTTGTTGGATCTCCTGTATTCTTTAAGTTTGGAAAAGATTTTGCCACCGTAGAAGAAGCATTTAGACCAGTTTTTGAATATACATATTCTGGAATTAGCACATCAAGTGGCATAACGATAGAAGACGCTGGATATAGCGGTCCAATAAGCGGAGTTCCTGCTCTTGGAGAAAATGAATATTACGACATAGAAGAACAAAAAACCGTTAAGGTAGTTACAGACGAAAACATAGGAAGAGGTCATCTTACTTTTGGTGGCATTCTACAGTCTGTTACGGAAAACACATCACCTCAAGGAAATAAAATATATAATACTAATTTAACTGACCCTAGAGAGATATTAGATTGTGTTACGCTTGTATTAAATAATTACGCTGGATCTATACAAAAAACAGACAATATATATAATATATATGGCTTCTTAGAGTTCAACCTCCCTCAGACTACTGAAGAAAATTTGGAACAAAATTTTACTAAAGATGTAATAAAAAGAGACGTTGACATGTCTAATGGAGAAATAACGTACAAGGGAACAGACTGCTGGCTACCACTGGAAGCGGAAGAAGGTAGCAGTGACGACAGCATACTGGGCATGGTTGGAGATGCTACCAATTGGCTTACAAGTTGGTGGAAAAATCCACAAGACAAGGCTTATAACGACGTTCCATTTCCTATAACGGGAACTGGTTTTTCTAGAAGGTCTTCTGCTGGTATACCTTTTTACAGAGTTTTACAAGCTATGAGTTCTTTGTTTGGTTTTAACAGAGCTTTGCCAGAAGAGTATACAGATATGTCGTTTGGCGACAAAATTAACTTCAGAGGTTTTAAATACGTGGTTGACCTAAGTGGGTTGCCAGATGTTCCAGATTTTTACAAACTAGATTTTGACGAAATAAGCTTATTAGATTTATGTCTAGAAATTTGTGATATAGCGAACAAAGACTTATACGTGACGCTTTTGCCAGTAATAAATCATCCAGCTTGTGAATACATATACCAGCAAAATAAAACTGTAGATGATAAAGATCTTGTGGTGGGAATAATAAGAGTCGAAGCTATAGATAGAAGCAAACAACCAGAACTAGGAGCTATTAAGAAGTATTTAGACGAATTAGAAGACGAAGAGATATATGTAAAAAATAAAGATATTGGTTATGAGCTTTCTAATGTTACTACAGATAAATTTGTTATTGGTGGTCAAGAAGTAAATATGCATTTCTTTTCTTCTGCTGAAGATAAAGATAAATCAACCGTTGCAAAACAGAAAAAAGATGGATCAGAAGGGAATTTGGGGCAACAGTGGAAAGTCACAGACGCTTTGGAGCAACAAATAGTTCCTTATTACGGCACTCTTGGTAATAATTTCGTTGCGTTACCTAGAGGCTATGGAGCCTCTCAGCAAATACTTCTAGAATCATCTAATTTAATGGCTTATGGAGTGGGTGATTACTATGTTGCAACAGAAATGGAATTAAGATGTGCTTTAGCTGGTTATGATAAATGGGTACAGTTTTTGATCTTGTACAATAACCAATACATGGCTCCGTGGGACAATGACAAAACTGGCGGTGGCTTAAATGGCTTTAATCCTATCGACGACATTAATGATCAGTTAGACCAATTGTTCCCCAATGGAAAACCTACAAGCGTTAGCGACAATTATGCAGTAACAGTTCCAAGGTCTGTATTTAAGGCATATCACCTTGATGATGAGGAAGCAACCAGATCTTGCAATCCTCCCTTTGGTTGGCCTCTGTATTTTGATAGAGCTACTATTCTGGGAATACCAACCGCTGGGTTGGTAGACATACAACAGGTATGGCATAGTCAAATATTACCAGATCTTGAAGCGTTACGAAACAGTGTAAGTGATGATGAATTTAAAATTATTATAAATTCTACTTGGACAGAAAGTTTAAAAAATTATTTCCCTTCAAAACTCGCTCCTTTTATTGATGGTTTTGTTGAATTCGTAGAAGATGCAATAAAAGCTGGGACTGTAGCTCTTGTAGAAGACAGGGTGGCAAGAACTATGGAAACGGGAGTATTTCTTAATAAGCTTTCTAAAAGAGGAACGTTGAATGCCAAGCGTGTTCATAAATTTTTATACGACATAGCAGCTGAGTGTTTAGGTAAAAAATACTTAGTAAAATTACCCAAACAGGTGAACTTAGGGTTTGATCCACAAGTTCAAGCAAATGGAGGTATAATTGACAGCATTAGTCAAGCAATAGGCTTTGGCGGTGCAGATGGTCCTATGAAATTTGGACCGTTCGGCTTTAGGCCAATACCCATTACTTCTGAACCAATTTCTAAGCAAGACGCAAATTTTGTTAAGGAATATCAAGACAAAGCTCCTGATCCACTAATTAAAAGTATGTTGGCTAGCGGATTGGTTGATGGTGCAGACAAATACAATGGGGCTTTAAACGCATCTTACAACCCATTTTCTGACAAATACGAGTTTAGTTATTACCCAGAACCTGAAGGTGGTTTTTTCCCAGAAGACATTTATAAAGAAATATTACCTTTGGAACAACTAGCTAATTTACAATCAAATAATGCTATATTTGGTCAACTAGGTATGTCGCACATTGGACTGCACGACCAGATAATACCATTAGATTTAGGCAATTTTATTAATGACAATAATAGAATTTCGCCATATGTTAGATTTGATCATAGTCAGCACTTGTCTTTTACAAATTTTAGAAAAGGTGACTTCATACAAGAGAAGATTATTAATAATAATTTAGTGACTGATTATTCTGAGTCATTAGATAATGTCAAATCTTCATCAGATGATTTTTATTCTTTTTCTTTCAGTCAAAGTTCTAATAGAGATAACGAAGCTCTTGAGAGTGATGAATCTAGCATTGCTTTTGTAAAATGTAGCGTAGATCCAAAATTATATTATTCTCCAAAGATTGTACCCCACGAAGGAAAAGTTTATGCTGGAGAAGTTGATGTTAAACTAGAGCTTACAAAGCCACAAAACGTAAAAAATGAAACTACAGGACAATACGAAACCGTACTGACTAATCCTAGATGCTATATATCTCCAAGGTTTTCGTCCATGTCAGTCTTGGTTCCTGAAGACATGATGGAGTATAAAACCATTAAAAAGAAAACTTTTGAAAATAATAAAAATGGAGCAGAAATCTTAGCTATTGATACAGAAGTAGACGAAAAAGAAATAAATCACGTTTATGCTTTGATCACGCTACCGGGAAATGTTGAACCAACAAAAGATTCAAGGTTTAGAGATGGTCCTTTTCAAATAACTAGCGGTCCAGAGATTAAACACTTTCTCACGATGGATGTCGTCAAAGAATTTGATGCTTTCGAGGATTTACAATATGCGATTGAGCCTCTAAAGATAGATGTTACAAATGGGATATGTGACAATAGAGACAACATGAAGAATCAAGACGTTGTTAAGTCATCTTTAATGGTAGCTAATCCTTTAGCCCTTGGTTTCCCCCAACAAATACAATTCAAAGTTCCTTCTCCAGTTGTTCCTGACTTAGCTGTGATACCTCTAAGATCAACAGAAAGATGTTACGGCCCTTGGTGTTCTCAGTGGATAGACACTCGCACAGAGAAGCAACAACTATTTGGCGCTCCTTTGCCCACAAGATTTATAGAGCTTGGTGGTCAAGTAGAATTTTTAAAAGAAGAAAATTTAGCTCCTTGGAATTATGCTGGATACAAAGATATGAATGAGTCAGGTAAATTAAAGGCACAATTTTCAAATAATTTAATGTTACTTTCTGAGCGTGGCGGTTTTGCTTATCCAGACGCTCCGAAGAATGTTTATCTAGCAGAAGAGTTAAAAGAAAGAGGTCCGCTAGTAACAAATATTAATGTTAATATATCTGAAGCTGGCATTTTAACTACAGTAGAATTAGATTTATACACAGTCAGCTTTGGAAAACTACATAAACACAAAGAACAAAAAATTAATGAAATATCCAGAGAAAAACAAAAGATTAAAGACGAAAAAAATTCTTTGGTTAGAAAAAGTATGGGTAAAAATCAAAAATCTCAAGACTATGTAGCTTTGTACGACAAGATAGAAACAGATTTAAAGAAGGTAGATACTTTAATTGAAATGCTGCAAGGTTTCAACGGAACCCCTACAAACCTTATCACAACTTCAAGAAAAATTACCACAGACGGTACAAGTATAGATACTGGCAACGAAGTAAAAGTTACAAGGATTGGTCAAGAAATGACAATGCAAGATGAGAAACAGATGGGACAGGTTGCAGAAAATTTTGCAGATCTTCCTTCTGCTGCTAGATCGTACCAAAATTCTGCTGGTGGATCTTTAGCTGATGTGTTTACTGGAGTATCAGAAGAACCAAGACATGCGTATTTACCATTCAGCCCAGAGAATTACAATAAATCTAAACAAAAACTTTATCCCAATGTCAGTTCAGAAGATCTTAATATAGACAATGACGATTTACAAATATACGAGGATTAACAATGTTTAAAGGAATATTAAAATATACTGATAATGCTTTTTACAGTTTTGTTACTGAACATAATAAAGCTGAATATCTTGGTGTGTCATCTTACAATGTAGATTCATTAAAAAACTATTTTAGCGATAAGGCAGTTGCCGGAGAAGCTTACAAAGTATTAAACGGACCATGCGAGGATAACGAAGCAAGAACATTTGCAGATTTAGAACCAGTTTATGACAAAATGGTAGGTAAAGAAAAAGATTTAAATGGTCACTTTGGAACTTATCAAAAATTTAACGAAAGTACGAACACTTACGTAAAAACAGAAGTAACTAAACCTTTAGATGAGTTAGCACAAATACATAATGATAATCAAAATAAAGAGATTGTAGATGAAGAAGTGGAGGCTATAGTACGCGATATACAAAATAGCCATGACTGTGCTGTTGAGTTTTTCCCATTTAGTCCTTCTGGAGACCCTTATTATTTATATTTTCACTCTAGATCTTCAGAATCAAAACAAAATAGAACTATTGCCCTTAATGGAGAACCGGGAATATCTGCCACCCCAAGAAGACCAACTGGTGGTAAATATCATTACCTTAACTCTTTGAAGGAACGACAAAACGACAATATTGGTCATTATGCTGCTCCTGAAGTTCAAGGTCTTGATAACGAGTGGACAGAAGCCACTCAAAGAATTTTAGCCAGATTAAGAATGTCTTACAATGAGGGTCTGAGTAGATTTGAGTCAGGAACTCAAATAATTCTTGCAAGATTAATATTGGATATAGATCCGGCTGAACTTTCACAGGTTGATATGGCTACCATAGATGATGCAGACTCTCAAACACTTTATGATCCAGAGTCAGATTTTTTTCTTTCTCAGTTTACCACTGGTGTGGCGGTTCCTTTAACCGCTCACTATGGAAACCCGCACTTGTTTGGTCCAAACATTTTGGATTCAGAAACATTTAAAAAAGAAAAGATTAGAGTTGTAAATCGGTCTGGTAGATCTTTTAAACAAAACGATGTTGTATTCTGTATGTTGATTGGAAATGAGTGGATTATAGCAGATTTTGGTGAATCAGAAATGCAAAGGGCGGGGATCAAGTTTGGTAAATGGTCTTTTTCTAAAGCAATTGCTAACTCAGACGCATACTTTAAAGATGAAAGATTTTCTACTCAAGGAGACAAGTATAGATCTCCAGTTCAAGAAAATGGCTATGCTGAAATAATGAAAACTCAATTCTACATAGCTCTTAACAGTGTAATTGGAACTAAGTTAGACATGGACGGCTTAAACGATACGCACTTGCTGGCTAAATTAAACGCCGTCGTTACTAAACCTCTAGACAAAGTAGATTTAAGTAGTGTAAGCTTACCAGAAGATTTATCTTTTTACGATTTTCAGCCTAGTAAAAAATATATACAAACTACTAGTTTCGATCAGATGTCTAATTCTGTAGGTGGTAATAATAAATATAATTGGTTTGGAAGAACAAACATGTTTATTCCTCCTAGTCCAGATTCTCCCTCTGTAGCAGAAATGGCTAGTGATATTGGCTTGTTCTGGGGAATTAATCTTCTGGATGGTTATGCAAGCGGTAGAGTTCTTGCTATGAAGGGTGAGGAAATTGATGTTGATTATTTTGGTGATCCTTTATTTTTTGGAACAGACGGAAAAATTAACGTGGAGGATGAATCTAACAATGCTGCCAGAGAGAGCATGTTTGCTGATCCAAGAGATTTTAATTTTTACCAAATGCCAGCAGATATAGCTTTAAACGCTTCCCCGTCTGGAGAGTTTGGATCTCCAATTGAAGGCATATCTAGACTAGCTTATTGGGAAGAAAATTCAGAAAATATTCTTCATGCTTATAATAGTTTCTTAAATGATCCAAACAGGTTTTCTTGGATAGCTAACGCTGGCGATGCTGGCTCTAGCGTTTATGACCTACAGCCTATTACAAAAAATAGATTATCTTTTATACCTCTTAATTTTTCTGTTATTCAAGGGCCAGATGAAATACCAAGTAGCGTATTAGCCTCTGGTATTACAGACTATACAGAAAATGATATATGGGGAGAGATGTTGACTAGAGAATCTCTTTATACAAAAGTTCCTTTTGATGCAGAAAATTTAGGCAGTGAAGATCCACCGAATTTAATACCTTGGGATACACAAATAGTACAAGATCCCAAAGCTTCTAATCATAATGCAATTTATGAATTTTATGATACCGACAGCAGAGGAGATAGCTATGATGGTTCAAATTTAATGGCTATATCTGCTTGTAAGACTACTCTTAAAATTGGCGGTGATACTTCTGTAGAACTTACATCAACCTTTAGAATTGGCTTACCGGCTTACACAACAGTTTCTGGCGGGCAAGTTACTCCCCCGACTATACTTCCTATGGGTGGAGGTTTGGTGTTTGGTGGTAGCACTAATCAAATCAGACAACACTCCTTCCCTCAGTGGGGCAATAGGGGCGACACTGCTATTACATCACTGGCCCAGACGCTATTAAGAGCTAGCTTGTATGATCACTGGCCCGAACAAAATACTATATATGATATTAGATATAATGCTCCCTTACATTTTAATCCCGGCCCCATTGCTTTTGATGGCGTTTCTACGACAAAGAAAGACGAAGGATTGGTTCCCATACTGGATGTCGAATGGAATCCAGCTGAGTCTAACGCTGCGTTGTTAGCAAACATAGAATATGAAAGAGAAGTAGACGTTGAAGAATATGGTTCTGACTTTAGAGTTCCCACAATTGGTCATCCTACCGATCCAGCTGTTGATAACACCGTAGTGCCAGAAGGCGCGATTATTAACAGGATCGGAGTAGCCACTGGAGAAGAAGTAGAGAATACCACAAACATACTTAGACCTAGATCAGAATGGAGAGTCAATCCAATATGTAGAGGGATGATGCTTTCTGGAAATCACGGGTTTAGATATCTAAGGAGAACAATTGGTTTAGATACTTCCAATTTTACCATTGTAAACGCAGGTAATGGTTTTCAGGTTGGTCAAGAAGTAAATACGACTCGCGGAATCATTGTAGAAGTTACATCAATTGATGGCTCTGGAGGTATTATAGGTTTTAACATAAAAGGAAGCAAGGGTTATGACTTTGATCCAGCGTCTTTTGCTGGCACTGAAACACTTCAGGCTGGAGATGATCTACAAGTCATATTTGGTTATAAGCTTGCTGTTCCTTCAGACAACGGTAATCCAGCCAGCATTATGTTCCATAACGGTATTGCTTACAGCCTGTTAGAAGAAACAGATTATCCTAAAAATCATGGTCATGTTCTCTGCACACCCCCATCTAGAGGGGATGATGGAGTGCTAGAAGGCGCAAAAACAGTGAATTTAGCCATAACAGAACCAAATAGTAGTAGATTATATAACTTATATTTATTCCACGCAAATGATGTAGGACACATAGATTTAGTACCGCAAACCCAGACTGCTGGTTTTTTGCAGTACCTAAATTTAGATGTAGGAGCTACATAAATGTGTATATATTATTAGCCCCCCGCTCACAATAAAAGGAGATAATGATGCCTCAGATTAAATTTTACGCTAATATATTGCCAGAAGCTGGCGATCCAGAAGGGTCAGTGTTGATCAATCACAATGCTGGGTCTGGTCTGGGTTTTTACGGAAATGGATTTAGAGTATCTGTTCCTGTTGGCTCACAACAAGAGCAAACTTATGTTACTAATGATGTCGGAACAGCTCCCGGTGTAAAATTGCACAACACAGCAATGACTGATGACGGTGAAAGCACTGGGCTTGGCACTGTTTCTATTGATGGAGGTCAATCAATTCCACTTAATACATTACCAAACTATTTATGCCCTCTAAATATTCGTTTCACAACTGACGATACAACGCCTGTAAAAGTGCAAAATTGCAAGTTGCGAATTTTTGATAGACTTAACATCGACAATCACGCCGTAGAAGTCACCACATACGTTTACGAAGCTAGACATCCTAGTTCGCTTACTGCTATTAATAATCTAACGCACAGAGCGTATGATTCTGATAATAAGTGGTATGAATTTGCTCCTAGTGAAGCTATGTCAGATATGGAGTTGACAAACTCTCCCGGTATAAACGGAACCAACTCTGATTCTGCTGACGCTGGACAAACTAGCAAAGGTTTATTAACTAATCTTGGCGACCAACACCCAGACGTTCAACACGATTGGTATTTGGCACTTAGTTCTGAGCCAGAAAAAATTGGCAGCAAAAAAGATTATGGTCTGTACTTTACTTTAGAGTACTTAGAGTAAAAATGAGGGGGGCTTTTCAGCCCCCCGCATCTTTCACACCCACAACAAAACGGAAAATATCATTCCGCAGTTTTTGTTTTTGGATTCCATTTGGTCCAGCCATTATCGGGTAGCCACGTATCTCCATCCTTACGCTTTGGGAATAACCCTCCACCCTTCTTCATAGAACCAAACGCAAGTTTAGCTCCGCAATCCATACAGCGTAGCTCAAAGTATTCATTTTCATCTACTGTTCTTACTACAAACCTCAGATTTTCAGATCCACATTTACCACACTTTGTTTCCTCAAACACCTCTTGGAATCTTGATATTTGAGTAAACAATTCTCTGTGAGTATCGGCATCGAACTCTGCTGCGATTCTGCCATTACCTGTTGTATACGTTAACTTCATGAGTTTCTCCATTCTTCATTATAACCAATTAAATTTTCAGGGATAGAACCTTTATCACGTTGATAATCATTGAGACGATCAATAATATCGCTAGCGACTCTTTTAGATATCTTTTTGCTTGTAGTTACTTTAAACTCTTCCTTAAGTAATTTGCTGCCATCGACATTTAGCTGCTTGCACTTGATGTCTATAAAATTAGATTGAGCATCGCTAATCCTACTGGTGTCGTCATAGTCTCCAGAGCTACTGTTATTTTGCTTAGAAATATCACGAACAATTTTAGCAGTATCCTTCTTCGTAAGTTCTTCTGCTGCCACGCCCTTAATCTTTAACACTTTACGTAAAGCCCTAGCTTCAGCCCTTGTGCTAGCAATGGCTACAGCGAATGCACAAAACATGTCATCGGTGTTACCCTCCCATGAATCTGCAACTTCTGCGCACCGTAGACCGCTAGCAAATTCTACTGTAAATATGACAGTAGCCCTTCCATGATGATCGTCTCTTTCTGTTGGTTTTACCCATGTTGGCCCACTAAATGCTATTGGCCCCAGAACAAGCTCAGAGACCCTTCTAAGCCCAGTTACTAGAGGATGCCCATTCATCAGCTCATCCTCTTCAAAAAGGCTCATAGCGTAATCGTGCCACTCTGGGGACAGCATTGATGGACTGTCCTCTAAAACTACATTTTTAACTGATGTGTCAGTATTTGATGGTGTTTGCAATTCTTCAACTCCTGAAAAAAGGTTTTCTTCTGTTTCAATCATTATAGTCCTTTCATGCTTCAATTTCAATATATCTTTTTGATTTTTTTGGAAATACATTAGATATATCGTTTAAAATATTAATCAAATTATTCTTAAGATTATCCTTACTTGCTAGAGATATAGAATCAGACAAGTTTTTAACTCTTATGATTACCAATCCCTTGCCAAGTATTAACCCCGTCTTGTGCTTATCGGCCTTGATTTGTTTATTTAATTTATCCTGACCCCATATTGGCAAAAAGTGCGAAGGTCCGTCCACTTCTATTATAGCGCCAACTTCTGGAAAGTACATATCTATTTCTAGATTTTGGTTGGGTATTAAGTTTTTCTTGTGGGCTTCTACTTTAAAACCATTTTTAGATAATTCATCTCTAATAAATCGTTCTAATTTTGATCCTTCTTTTCCAGCTTTCTGTATAGCCTTAATAGCAGATTCATTCATCTTTAATTTTTCTGTCTTTGTCATTTTAGCCCATCTTTTTTTGGCTTTATCTACACGATCTTGGTATTCTTCTTCGCTCATGTTGTCCCATCTGTTTTTCAAGCCGTTGCTAATTTTAATCTTCTCTTCATGAGTTCTGCTTTTGCCTTTTGTTGGAACTTTTGCAACCCCGTTTTTGATGGCATTTTTCTGCGCTTCGCTCTTTGTTTTAATGGGTATGTCATGCTTCATTAAAATTCTTCTTATTTTGTTGGGATAAGTATTAAATATTTGCGCAATTTCATATGTACTTTTTGATCCCGTTGTATATAATTTAATTACTTCTTTTTCAATCATAGTACACCTGTAATTTCTTTGTATTCACGAACAACTTTATTTGTTCGTTTGTTGGTTAGTCTGTAAAATTCTTCCGCACTCTCTTCGCTATTGCAGATTATTTTTGTTCTGTTAGATATTTCTATAAGAGTAAGAGCGTTCACATGCTCCCAGCCATAATAATAATAGTGATCTATATTGTTTACTATATTGCTAGCTTTTAAAAATAATGTTGGGGATGAGGTAATTAACTTGCCACTAAAAGACCAAAGATCACAAGAGTTGAACATTGCACAGTTATATTTTTTTGACTTTGCTGCATCTTCGTAGAATATTAATCCATCCTTAATAGTATTATTAGATAATGCTCTATTTATTTCCTGTACTATACTTTCTAAAGCTTCACACGTTCCGTTGTGTTTTAGATAAAAGCCTATTTTCATTGTTTTGTTCCTTTAAAAATCTATAAAATTTTCTTGATTAATAGGTAATTGAGATAGAAGTTGTTTCACTCTGTTTCTGGGCAGGTGTTTTTCCTTAATTGTTTTCTTTACTTTATCAAAATCTACCTTTCCCTTGTTTTTATAATTTAAAACGCACCCAAAAAGCTTTTCGCTTAATTCGTCTAGTTCTTTTTTATCACTTGTATAGTATACTTCAGGAACTCTATGTAGGGCATCAAAAAATGATTGGTCAAATTTTTCATACCCTTCAAATAATATTTGTTCATACTTATAATACAAACTAGACAGTGTTTGTTGGGGCATAGAAATATCACCAACTCCGTTCTGGTTTGATAAATAGTGATAACTCCCCGATTGTTTTTTGATTATACTGTTGTCAATAACGTGGTACGCCTTGGGTATTTTATAGTCTACTTCGGCATTTGTTATATTGTCGTCAGCACAATCCCGCACGTATATTTGTTTAAGTGATGTTTTAATTTTTTGCTTGTCTGTACATGCTAGTAGAATTTGAGAATTTTCTTTCATAGGAGTAGATGCTATATAATCTATTTCTTCTTGGCTTATTCCAGAGATAAATAAAACAACAATCATACCCTTTTTTGTACTTTGGTCGTCTATGTACATAGCAACCTCTTGGCTTAAACTCTTGCAGTGGGTTATAAACACATCTGGCTTTACATCGTCAAAAATGTCATAAGTGCTTATTGCCTTGGTAGTCCAAAAAGAAGTGTTTATTTTCTTTAATTTTTGACATTCGTTGTATAAATACAAACATGTCGAATCTCTGTTATTAGAAAAATTATCTATTAGTATATTCATCGCTACCTCAAGTCGTGGTATGTTTTAATATTGTTTATTTTATAAATACTATATTTATTATAGATTGTTTTTATTTTTGGATGCGTTTTGATTAGTTCGTTAAGCGCTTCAAAAACAAACTTACGCTTAAAATTTTCCATTGATATAATTTTTCTTAAACTGTCTATACTGTATTTGTCGCTTAGGTATAATATTTCTGACCAATTTCTGTTAGCTCCAAATGAAAAATGAGCAGCGGACTCGCACTCGTCTATGTTTACTCCTATATCAAAACAATCTTTGTTTTCTTTCTCTACACATATTGACGGTTCGTTTATATCGTGTAGGTTAAGTGTATTCTTTTTGAAAAGTACGCTTCCGTCTATAACAAAAACTTTATGATTATTAGTATTATTTAAACATAAACGCAAAGACTCGCACGAATTAGTTTGATTAAATAATTGATTTTCTACTATTCTTATGTTTAAGTCTGGGTATGATTGTCTTATATATTTAGTTATTTTATCTGATTCAAATCCCACGCACAGGACGATTTCTGGATTTATAAAAGATTCTGTTATGGCTTTAATCTGATAGTCTATTAACTTTCTTTTTTTGATGTTCAGGAGAGGAGCTGGGCCATAAGATTTCATCCTATACCCCGGCAAATCAGATATTAATATAAACGTCACCAAGCCCTTGTATTCTTCTACAGGCTTCTGTTTTTTTCGCGTCTTGGTTTTAGCTTGAGCTATACAGACTTTTCTTCTAGGCATGGATAGTTTTCCAATTTTTTTGAAAGTATGTTTACGTTGTCGCTATAATTTTTGTTATCAGTATTACTAAACATTACATGGTAGGCTAAGTGGGATATGTATGTGCATCCATCATATTTTTCATAAATGGGCTTTTGATGTTTTTTGTTTATTTTGTTATTTATGCAGTTTAAGTCTACGAGGTCTGAATCTTCCACAACACACACGTAAGAAGCTCTTGTTTTTTCTATAATTCTGTTTATAACATAATCGCTATAATCTGTGACATGAGCTGTACAATTTAGTTTATTTTTTAACTTGATTATTTCTTTATGTTTAGTGGAGTGTCCGACTATGTGCATTTCCAACTTATCTTTATATTTATAATCTATTTTTACATTTTTAGCTTTTATGCTAGGAACAGAATTGAGATTGATTATAACCAAAAATGACAATGCTATTTCTTTGTTAAATTGTTCTTCATCTACTTCCTCTTCTCTGCGAAGATTACAGAGACCATCAACCACATAAAATTCTCCTTCGTCGTTATACGCTTCCGTATAAGTTGTTTGTTCTAGTCTATTCCATTTGCAACCTACTTGTGTCTGATTTTCATTTATAGAAAAAACACAGTGTTGACAACTGGTTAATACTTTATTTACTTGCTCTGATTGCTTTGATGTCATAATCAGTACCCTCAAGCGTTGAAGAAACTATCGTTAGTTTTAATTCTTTTAATTTATTTACTATTTCGTCTGAAGAATATAAATTCTTTTTGTCTAGAACAAGATCCATAAATTGTTTTTTGTCAATTTGCCTAGTATAAAATTGTCTATTTATACTCTTAATATCATGACCGCTTATTGACAATTCTCCATCTTTTCTCATTTTACTAACTATTTCTTGTAAAACATCATCTTTAATTTTATCTAAACAATTTTTAATTAATATAAATTCACAACCATTTCTTGGTATTTTTCCGAGCATAATTGACCCCTGAACAACGGGGAGTGTTTCAAACCCATCAATTCCTAAGTTTATATTGTCTGTTATAAAAATTTTCATATCTTTCCTTTTATTTGTGTAAGTTTTTTATCCCATTCTTCTGTAAATTTATCAGTGGATGGGTCAATATTTTCTATCCAGCTTTCATCTGGAAGTTTTTCTAGCCCTATGTCGTTTACTTGTATTGTAGGAATTTGAACTGATTGACTAATCTGTTGTACTAGCTGCTGTGGGTATTTATGGTTTGGTATGATTAATACATCATAATTTATCTGTGGCTCTATAGTGTTTTCTGGAAGAATATAGTGATTTTCTGGTCTTTCATATTGTTCGTCCCAACCGGCGTTGCCCAATTTTATTCTATATAAATTTATGTTTAATTTACAAAGTGCGCTTTCCCACTTTTCGTCATGAGATAGAATTAATATGTTTGGTTTTCTTTTTTGTCCGTATTGTAAAAACAATCTTCCTATTGGATTATGCATTTAATATCTCCTGCATTTTTTTACCTATGTTTTCATAGCTAAATTTTTTCATTTCTTTCAATCCATCTTTCTTTTTTCCTTCTTTTCTTTTTTCAAAATAATATCTCATTGCTTTTTTGATTTCTCTTTCGCTAGGATTAAACCACTCCTCTCTTCCAGTATTTATTTCTGGAAATGCTGGGGTGGGGTTTTGACAGATACCAAACACCCCGTCTACTAAATATCCTGTATTTTTATTGTTTGGATCTATAAAATCTAGAGGTCCACCATCTTTGCTACATATTGGCGTATTACCATAAGCCATAGCTTCAAAAGCCGGAATAGAAAAACCTTCACCATGAGACGGAAGCACAAAACAATGGCAAGATTTATGTAGCATATTCATGTCTTCGTCAGACAAATATCCTGATATAATTATTTCTTGTTTATATTCTGATGTGGTTTTGTATAATCTAAGTAGTTGTTTTACTTCTTCAATTTTTGAATTTAGCATATGTTTTGCCGTTGATTCTGGAAGATGACCATTGCTGACTTTTATTACCAACTCTACTGGCTCACCGTTACAAAATTCTGTATGAAAACAACGAACTATACTTTCTAGATTTTTTCTTGAGTTTAAGTCTACAATGGTATAAAATTTAAAAAAACCATGAGTACCCACGCTCATATTTATTCTTTCTTCTGTGTTGTATTTTTCAGAATCAAATGTGTGTGGTACAATTTTTATTTTGCTACTATCCATACCGTCATTAATCAATGTATTTTTATTGTGATTACAAGGAACCCAAACTTGCTCGAAACTATTCAATTGATCAAACCACGACAGATGTTTGATTGTAGTGGTTTCTGCTTCAAAAAAAGCTATATTTTTTTTAAATAGATTATTGTTAACAAGAAAATGTGGTAAAACGTGCTGAATACAGCAGTCTATTCCTGAAACTGGCTTAGATAAATTTTGATGCAACAGAGGTACTACCTCAGAAGGTTGCGAATCAGACAATTTTAAATTTCTACAAACAACATCTATTCCTGCCTTGTCTAAAGCTATAATATTATTTATAGCAGCATGAGACCAACCAGTTCCTTCCAGAAAATGACCGAAATATAATAACTTCATAGTTTGTATTTCTCCGCTCTTTTGTTTTCCCAACTGTTGTGTCTATGGCACAATGATAGAAAATGTTCATAAGCTTTACTAAAATTAAAATCTAATCTCTGATTTTTACCCTCAAAAGCAGCAGAGCTTTCATTAAAATACATTCCACCAGTAGAAGCCGTTGTTGTGTTATATAATAAATCCCTGACTAGTCTTGCTTCCGTAAAGGAATTTAATTTACTTTCATCGCATAAAACTTTGCTTATTAGCCATCTTGCCAATTCTGTATGGGGCTTGTTTGTGTCTTCTAGTATTTTTTCTGGTCGTCTATACCTTGGTGGAGACATCCATGTTTGTTCTTCTGGAACAATTTCTACAGAGTCAAAATACTCTTCCCATTTCTTACCGCTTTTATCCCATTGAAAATGTTCTATAAAGGCATTTCTAGTTTCAAATCCTACCCTTTTCCTAATAGACTCTGGCTGTTGTAAAAAATCTAGTAGCAGTTTTGCAGCTAAATCGTTATCTGGAACAGCTCTCATGCAACCAGTTTCTAATTCTTTGTACAAAGCCTTTGGTTTAATTGGAACTCCTTTAAGTTGTCGCAAAATACTCTCCATAGCAGAATAATCTGTTCCAAAAACGGGAACACCACACGCAGCTGCTTCTACTTGTGGCAAACCAAAACCTTCAGAGTTTGCATACTGAACGTAAACGTCAAACATGTTAATTACTTCTGCAAGTTGCTCGTATGACAATCCATTTTTTACGCTGGCTACAGATGCGTTGTATTTTCCCGTGAAGGGAGATTCTGTAATAGCACCTTGGAATAGTGAAGCAAATGGCATTTTGGTCTCAGGACAAACGTAGGTCATAAAAACGTGCGATGCCAAACCATTTTGATTAAGTAATTCTGGTATATCCCATCCCATATCTGGGTAACTTGTGTGGCAATATAAATAATAATTGTGAGGATCTTTTACATTATCTAAAATTTTTCTAAATGTTTCAAATAAATCAGGAAATAATTTTCTCCTTTGATTTCTCATTACGGTCCCAATAATCTTAGAATTACTTGGAACGTTATACTTTGCTTTTAATTCTTGCTTGTTCTCCATAATTTGATAAGCAGGGTGCGCTGATGGAGGTGAACATCCTAAGTATTTAATTTGACCACCACTTTGCTGTTTTAATACTTCTCCAGCCCAATCCGAATACGTTAAACAAGCATCAGCAGACTGATAAGTTGAAACCCACTGCCTAGCTTGTGGTGCTGCGTCAACGGTTGGCATTATGCACCATTTAAAAAAATCTCTATAAGGAGATCTTTCTTGAAATTCTAACATCCAAAAATCACGAATATCACATACTATATCTGGCATAAACATTAAGCAAATTTCATCAAAAGCCATTTCTCCAAACTGATAAGTCATGCTAGAATTAAATTTATCTAACACTTCTTTTGGAGAGCTTGGGTGTGGCATTGCTCCAAAAAATTTCCAAGGAACTTGTTTTGCTCTTGGGTCTTCAGAATGTGCATACGCTCCAAGTTCTGCAATTTCATACTTTCCAGTAGAATGCAAATAATTTAATATTTCCCTTGTATATGTAGCGTATCCAGTATTTAAGAAAGTAGCTTCGCTACAGAATAGTATTCGTTTTTTTCTCATTCTTAGTCCTCAAAATCAGAATGGCACAAATCAAATTCATTTATACGAAATACAATGCTGTCATCTTCTTTAGATATATTCTTAGCTGTAGCATTAAATGTAATTTTTGTACCTTTAGTAGCGTGTCTTTCTAATATTTCTGCTCCGGTGTGCCAAGCCTCGCAATGAAGATATGTAGGCACTCTGCTTTTTTCTCCAGTACTCTTTGTTTTTCTGTAATTGTATATTACTATAATTAATTCAGCTACAACTACATCATTAACCACTTCTGTTATAGGATTTTCAGCCAAATAACCAGTAAAACAACAATTATTCATATTTTATTACCTTTCAATAATACAACTTCATCTTAGTATATTAGCTGCTACAGCGCCAAAAGACAACTAAATTTCGTAAATTTTTTCAACAATAAAAGAACTATCATTTTTATTAACAGACCCACAAAAAATCAAATTATTGCCTTCATATAATATATATTTATATTTATCTTTTACTTTGGGGAAAATTATAACGCTATCTAGTATGCATGTGTCATCTTCTATTGTTAAGAATGACATGAATTTACCTTTAGATTCGCCCTTCTTTATTTTATAATCAGCTAATCTTTGTATGTTTCCAACAACGCAAAGACCTTTCCCCTTTTTGCCATTTACTATATCTTTACATGTTGTGTTCGCGGCAGAGGTGTCTGACATTTCTACCTTACTGATGCTCACTGGACATCCTAACAGTCTAGTTTCCTGATCTACTATCCAAGATGGGTCGTCAGAAAGGTCGTAGGGTGGATTAGATAACAGTTGTATTTCGTTTTCTACTAATTGTTGTCTCTCTATCTTGCTTGTTCCTCCACCGTTTTTTTTAGTTGGTGCTAGGTCTCTTAGGGCATCAATAAATTCTTGCCATTTTTTATCTGCGTAATTTTTGTGTAGCCATGCTTGTTCTGCCTTGGTCAGAGTCCTGTATATTTCGTAATCATATAAAGCTTTATTCCTGCTTACGCGACCATTGAAGTCTCTGAAAAAACCTATAGAAGCTAAACCTTTAAAAGCCGTAGAGTTTATCTTAGGCCCAAAGAATAATAATATTTCAATCCAGCTAAATTTTGTTATGTTTTTATTTAATTCTTCTTCTGATTCTTTTATTGATTCTATAACTCTATCGCCAGTTTTACCAGTAAGAGACTTAATGTCTTTTATTCCAAAATATATTTTATGTTTTTTAATATTAAACTTAGCCTGAAAGTTCGCTATACTTGGAGTTCTAGCCAAGATATCAAACAATTTTGCCTCTGATATCAACTCGTAAACTTCTTGGTGAGGATCTTGTTTTTCGTTTGCATAATATAAATAAGATAGAAAAAATTCTTCTGTGCTGTGAGCCTTCGCAAAAGCGCTCCAGTAAGAACAAACAGCGTATGAAATACTATGCGATTTGTTGAACGCATATCGTGCAGACGCTTGAATCCATCCAAAAATTTCTTCTGCTTCTTGTTTGTTTACGATCTTTGTCTTTTTTGCGCCAGAAATAAACTTCTTCTTAACCTCTGCCATCAGGTCTGCTTTCTTTTTGCCAATAGCTTTACGAAGCTCATCAGCTTCCTCAAGATTAAAACCAGCTATCTTTTGAGCAATACGCATAGATTGCTCTTGATACACCAATACGCCATACGTTGGCATTAAAATATCTTCTAAAGCTTCATGTAAATACGTAACATCTTCTCTTCCGTGTTTACGGTCAATAAAATGCTGAGTCATAGACTTTCCATCTACGTATGCTTTTAAGCATCCGGGGCGAATAATAGCAATCAAGGCAGAAAGTTCTTCAATATTGTTTGGAGCAAGTTTTTTGGACCAAGATTTACCAAGATTGCTTTCTAGTTGAAATACCCCCTTGGTCTTTCCTTCCGCAAAAAGCTTCCAAGTTTTTTTATCATTATATTCCATTATTTTCTTTCAATGAGATAATTCAATGCTTTTACTATTCCTTCCACATTATCACCAAGTTTACCTATGCCAGAATTGCACCTGTCACAGATCCATCCTCTAAATTTTTCTGTTAGGTGATCATGGTCGAAGCGAAGAGATTGTGGCTTACCTGTCTTTTGGTCTATTTTAGGTACTCTACCACAACATTCACAACGCTCAGGTTCTGGTGGTGCGTCTTTTTTTAGTTTTTTTATTAATTTTCTATTCTTATTAATACAGTCTCTGCATCTATTGTCAACCCCCAGCTTGTATCTGCTGTGGGGTGGAAAGTCAGACAAAGGTTTTCGCTGCTCACAATAAACACAGTGCTGTTCATTTGACGTAGAGGTTTCCATTTGCAAAAGCCTTTTCAAATTCAATTTCTTGATAGACTGCCCGATGAGTCTTCAGCATCTTTATAAAAATATTAGAAGTATCTTTTACGTCTTGCAAAGCGTCGTGAGCATTTTCTGAACTCAAACCCATACGCTCTCTTAAAGAATCCATACTAATTGATCTTACACTGGGATCGCCCTCAGTCCACATAAATATATTATCCATTAAGTCAACTTTGTACACTTTGCTAAATAGCTTTTGTTGACTTCTACCTTTGTCCCATTGACCAAACTGCTGGCATAGCCTATTGACTATAACCATATCAAATCCAATAATATTAAATCCTACTGGAATTGGGGCGAAGAAAGGTTCTCCCTTCCAGTTATACTGATCTACAAATTTTGTAAACTTATTCCAAACCGATTTTAAAGCAGGGGCTTTAGCAAGATCTTTACGGTTTTTGCCAGTTACTTTTAAAGCACCGTCCTCTATAGGGTCTAGACCAGCTTCTACGGCCTTTTCGTCGTCCAGTATAGGCTTTATCTCACTATTAAACGACCCCTTAACGGCTAAATTTCGACCGTCTAGGGCTATTGCAGCAATTTGCGTTGGTTGCGTTTTGTGAGGGTTTCTAGATCCTGTCTCAAAATCGAATACAATATAGTCTCTATTAGCCATGTTTTTCCTCTACTCTTTCCAGTTTGTTTATGCTTAAGTTATAGCAGTCTGCTTTAACTGTAAAATTATTACTTGGGTCTATCTCTCCTTTTTTGAGTTTGGTAGCTTGCTTAAAATATTCAGCCTTATCTTTTTGTCCCAATACCCACGCTTTCACAGGTCTGTCGCCCTGAAACTGTACTCTTACAAAAAAATAAATATCACATCTTTGCTTTGTGTTGAATGCGGCTACTGAACAGTCGTAGTATGGCTTAGGAGGACTTGTACATCTTTTGGTTTTCACATCGTATGTTTTGCCATCACTTACAATATCGAAATCATAAGTGTTGGCTTGAACTCCACCAAGATGATCCAAGGCTATCAATTCTCCTATAAAACCAGCAATGTTGCCATCGCCTTTTGTTATAGAGTTTTTAAGCTTGCCCATTTCTCTTGCCATACTTCTAGCTTTAACTCTCATATAATCTGTAACTTCAACCTCTATCATTGGTTAATTCCTTAATTTTCATTAATTTATCTAGTAGATTAATTCCTAGAACGTCAAATTTTACATGACCCAGTGCTTCTAGGTCAGACATTTCTAATCCTGCTATTTTTTCTGTAGAACCCTTCTGTTGAATCATTGGGCAAACGTTCTTAAGTTTATCTTTAGATATAACAACTCCAGCTGCATGTTTGCCTTGAGTTTTAAATGTTCCTTCTATATTAATAGCTTGTTCAAAATACTCTGCGTAATCACCTTCCAGTTTACCGCTATCTGTAACGTGGCAAAAATCTCTTAAGTCATCTGCCCTGTTTATTAAGGACCATCTAATAATAGATCTGTCTTCTTCGTCCATGTCTGCAAGTTGGTCCGATATGTCTGCCTCGTTTGGTATACTCTTTGTTATAGCATTCATCTCGCCAAAAGAGCAAGCCTCATTTATTCTTAAAACTTCTTTTATTGCGCTTCTCCCTTGAAGTCTGCCAAATGTTATCATCTGACTAACATGTTCATTGCCATAAGTCTCTTTTAAATAATCAATTACATCATCTCGTTTTTTACCGGGAACGTCCATGTCGATATCTGGCAGCGAGACATGACCGCCAGTATTACGACCAGCATTATAGAACCTTTCAAATAGTAAGTCATGTTCTACTGGGTCTATCTTTGTTATTCCCACTAAATAAGATATAAGACAGCCAGCAGCAGAGCCACGACCCGGACCAGCTAAACAACCCATGTCCTTTTCTATATGTCTTATAATATCTTGCACAATTAGAAAATAGCCAAATAAATCTGCGTTTCTAATAACTTCTAGTTCTTTGTGAAATCTATCTCCATATACTTTCTGCTTGTCTTTATCTTTGCCGACTTTTGGTTTTAAAAGTTTAGTATAACCCTGTCTAGCCATTTTTGTCAAGTATTCTTCTTGAGACAATCCTTTGGGGCAAACAAATTTTGGAAGCATTGGAGGATTAAGAATTTCATAGTCTTCACAAGAATTGTATATGTGTTCTAGCTGTTTATTTACTTTTCCTTCCTGTACATGCTTGTTGTCTTTTGTAAAATAGTCTAACCAATCTGGTTCTAATTCGTTTTTTCTAATCTTAGCCTGAATTTTTGGCAGAGTGGTTTTGAGAGCTGAACATAGCAAAACTCTATGTAAACCAGCTTGATCTTTTTTGACGTAATATGAAGCTATATTTTGTTCTTTTGTTTTTTCTATAGCTATAAGATTTTGTCGCTGAATTATATCTTTAGCTATGTCTGTTGGCATTTTCCCATTTTCGTCTGTCATAGACACCATCTGTATTAGATCGTGCCAACCATCTTTGTTTTTAGCGTACACGGTAGAATTGTCAAAAGAACACCCTATAATTGGCTTAATACCAACATTTTTGCAGGCTTGATGAAAAGATACTGCGCCAGATATTGATTTATAATCAGTTATACCACATGCAGGATAATCGTTATCTGCACATAATTTAGCGAGTTCATGCGGCTTAGAAAAACCTTTTAGCAAACTGTAATGTGTAAAATTACGCAACGGGAACCAGTTCATGTTACTCCTTATTCTTTTTAAATACTACCAAGCTTTGTCCATCTTTGACAGCATCAATTACTTTATACCTACCTTCAACTACATGGTAGTGCTTTCTCATCCAATAGTCGTGCATAAATACAACTCCGTCATCCTTAACATAATCATATATAAATTTTGCACATTCTGGTCTAGCTCTACCATCAACTAAAACTGCATCAAAAACTTCATTTAGAGTGGCAGGAAATTTGATGTATTCAGCAAACTCTCTTGATCTTGATGAATGATCTAACTCATCCCAGTTTTTAGCTGTTACTTGTTTTTCGTCAAGGTTTGGATAATTTAATACATGAAAAATTTTAGTGTTTGGTTTAGCCAGCTTCGACATCTTATTATACCACTCTGTGTTGTGTTCGACAGAGTAATATTTTTTTACAAAATCACAAAAATGCAAAGTGCTTCCACCGCACCCATATTCTAGCATTACACTGTCTTTAGATAAATATTTTGTTATTGTGTCTATTTCAATTTGGCTCATCCAAGGTTTCATAATAACTCCTTATTGTAATATTAAATTAGACCCGTGATTTAATTTGGTAATACTTTCTGCCAAGCTGGGCTGTATGGATAGAAAATTCCTACAATCTTGTCTAGCTCCACACACTTCTGGTATCATGTATGTTTCATAGCCAAATGTAGACTTTAAGTGTTTACATATCTCTTTATAAGGTTCTGTTCTGGTATGTTGTTCAAATATAATAACTGGCTTGAATCTGTTTATCAAACTGCTAGCTCCCTTTATAACATTAAATTCCATTCCTTCAACGTCTAAATGCAAAAACCCTACATTATCTATAATACTTTGGGCGTACAAGTAATCTAAGCTTACGCTATTTACTTTGTTTTTTCCAGATTCGTTAACCTGAAAAGAACAATGCCCTAATCCGCTGTTAGTAGATACTACTTGGTTTTTATCGCTTACAGCCTTACAAATTACTTTAACATTTTTAATGCTGTTTTGAGTGGCAAATAACTCTATATATTTGCAATTTGCTTCAGATGGATCAATTGCATAAACTTGAATGTCTGGATAATTAAAACCCCAAGGAACAGCATTGTCACCAACATATGCGCCTAAATCAATTATATTGTTTGTTATTAATTTTTTATCTATCATCTCTGTAACTAATAGTCTAAGACATTTTTCTGATTTTGACCACTCTTCCATTCTATTTGATGCTCCCTGTTTCGGGAGAACTAAGTCAATATTTTTATCATTTATAAATTTCATAAGTTCACTCCCAACGCTTTGTCTATAGCTTCTTGATTAACCCTTTTATAATGTTGCATAACCCAACCAAGGATATGCACCTTTTTATTATTGATCTTACTCATTAATTCCTTATTGTCATTATAGTACAAATTTGACAAACACGACTCTTTTGGATGTCCAGTAGACCAGCTTAGTGAGTACGAAACGTCATGTAAGCAGTTGTAACCGTTTATATTAATTTCGTCAGGGTTCCAGCCCTCGCGCATTTCTCTGTGGTAAAAATAAAAAGCATAGTTAAAAACATCTTGCAGATCAAATCTTGGTTGTAATTTTTTACTATGAATATCTTCATATGCTAGAGTAACTATATGGTTGGCCCTGTCGTCTAGCTTCCACAAGGAGCCGCATATATAGATGCCTCTGCCTATCATCATCTTGTCATTATTATGAAATATAGGATTAGGTTTTTTTGTATCGGCATTAATAGTTATAAACATGTTAGGGTAATCATTAAGATAAGACAAATCAGCTGTTACAATAGAATCCAAGTCAATCCAAAAGTAATCAATGCCTGTTTCTTTTTTTAGACTCCTACATGTATATATCTTATTGTTAGATAGATTAAGCCATCCACCCACACCGTATAACTTATTTTCTTCTGCTCTTTTATACTTTCTTACCTCAACTTTAGGGTTTTTGCAAAACTCCTTAATATCAAAATTAGAATAAACTATAATATGATAGTCTTTAATATTTCTATCAATAGAACTTAGTAGGTTATTTAGCGCAAAGATTAAATCTTTAGCGTTGTGCTTGCCTATATCCACACAGTAAGTAACAAAGTGTATCAAGATAAACCTTTTGCTTTTAATATAAATTCTTGTACTGCTAAAAGTAACATTCTTTCAGTTGTATGTTCTGATTCGTTGAAGAAATTATTTTTCATAAATTGAGTAGCATTATCTGATATTTCTTTACACTTACTATCATTGTCTTTACACCAAGAAATTTTCTCGTCAAAATCTGACCAATCTTGTTTTACTTCTACGTAATGCACTCCATCTTCTAACCAAGGTTCACATAACCATGAATGGTATCTTGGTTTAGGCATAATTAATACAGAACTAGAAGCTAAAATCCAAGGTATTGAAGATGATTTATCGTTCCCTTCTACAGCTGGCAAGTACTTGTTTTTCAAGTGTTGGTCTTGCCATCCAAGATTTTTTACATATCCTTGCATTTCTTTAGCTATCTGTGGCTTGAATTTATAAATATCTGGATGTGGCTTTATGCCAAAACCTATGTCATACTTTTTGTAGTAATCTTTTACAAAATTATATCTATTGTATCCTTCTTTATTATATCCCGTAGTGCTTCCCCTCCAGTACACTTTGTTGGCTTTTTTATCCCAAGGCGTGTCTAATCGTTCCCAAACAACAGGAACGGGTGCAAAATGCCTAACGCTATTTAGGTTGGATATAACACCCTTACTCTCCATGTATCGAATCTTGGTAAGAATTGGAAAGTTTTCATTACTTACACTATCGCCACATTTTACATAGAAAGGAACAGCGCAAAAAGATCTTAATCTGTTCAAGTCTTTTATGTAGCAATCTTTTAAATTAGAATAATCTTTAACATCTACGCAAAATACTCTATCGTGTAAAGCTTTGTCTACACATTTAGGAGTATCATAATCGTATTCAAAATTGCCCCAACAATAATCTAACCTATCCTTTATTTTTATTTTCATCTTTTGCCTTTAGAGGTCTCCTTTTTGGTTCCTTATCCTGCTCCCTTGGTCCATTACTCATCGGTATTTTTTTTGGTTCCTTCATTTTCGTCTCCTTCAATTTCATAGTCGTGATCTGTAAATACTTTTGCTAAATGGCGAACTAGTTTGCTACCAGCCCTGCGGTAGTAACAGGGTAGTAATCCATGAATACACAAATATATACCAGCCTTTATACACCGCACACCATGACCTACAGCGAACACACAATGCCCCCAATAGGCCATGTTGTTTTCTTTAAGATGAGTATTCCATCTGTCTTTAAGATTCATTTTACCAAGCCTTACAAGACCAATAACGAGCTTTCCAGCGTGGTCCGGGGTTAGAGCAGTTGTGTCTAGCCCTAAAACTTTTACGTCTACCCGGATCGTTTTTCTTAATTTTCATATTAGGATCACCAAAATTTACTTTGACTACATTACCCTTGTCATTCTTGACATATACACTTCTCTTTTTTGGACCTTTAGGTGTTAGGAAGGGTTTGCCAAGTTTAACTTTTCTACCTTGATATTCTGCTGCCTTGCCTTTATAAATAAGGGTTGTGTTGTCTTTTTTATAGACTCCCCTCCTTTTATATGTAAATTCTTCTCCTGTTTTTGGATTTTCATATTTAAATCCATTTTGAGCTTTTTTCCAAGAATCTGGATCTGGTCTATCTGGATCGCCTTTTTTTGCTGGTTTATAATTCTTTCCTTCTCGTTCTTTTTTCTTGCGAATATTTTCCCACAGTCCCGGCTTTGCTTCTGCGATATCCCACTCTTCTGATTCTTCTCCAAAGTCTTCATATTCCGCTTCTGCTGGAACATAAAAATTATCTTCAGTAAGATCTTCTGTAAAACCGTATGTATCTGTAGTGTAGTTAAGGTCTGTTTCGTTTAATCTTGACATTTTATAAATCTCCTTTATGGAAGCTCGTCTGTTATTGTTGATTTTGTATTATATTCTATGTTTTTATTTAATTTTTTAGATTCTTCTATCATTTTGTCCATAACTTCTGAGGAGAATCTCCCCTCAAAATTTTTCCTAATATCTTGTATCATTTGGTGTTCTGGGTCGTTATACAGTTCCATCCATCCTAATATATAGTTCCAAACTCTATCATGTAACTTTAATGGATACTTTACACCATTAGGTCTAGAAAACCTATGAACCCACTGAAAACTGGGAAGACAAATTGCTTTTCCTCCTAATAACCTAAATTTTTCATGAATATATCCTTCTTCTCCACCAAATCCTCTAAAGTTTTCGTTGAACCATCTCCAATTTTTTGTTTCACATGAGAATACCCCAAGCCCCATCATTGGTATTTCAAACGGGAGACCGCTTTTATACCCTTCAACATTTTTATCCCATTGTCCGTACATGTCTGCACCCCAAGTCGGCTTAAAATGCGTAGAATAACCTTTCAAATTATCATACATCATTGGTCCTTGAACAATGTTTTTACAATCTGGATTATCGTTATAATATTTTAAAAGACTATTAATTGCATCTGGCATGAACATAACATGACAGTCCATAGAAATACAATATTTGCCTAAAGCGTTTCTAAATATTTCATTTCTTACAGATGTACTTTGTTTTTTATCATATGGTATGTATCTTAAATTTGGTATCCAATTACACAAGCCCTGTATTGCTTTTGAATGACCGCTTGAAGGATTGTTGTCAATAACCAATAAATCTAAATCATTATCTAATAGGTCTTGATGCATTCTAAGACTTTGAATTGAGAAGTACACTCCATCGAAGTCGTCATACGTGGACATTCCTATGGTTAATTTTTTCATTTCATGTTCCTTTTCTATCCCGGTGCTTCATAATATCCGATGTCAAATCCATCCCTGCTGCACTCTTTAATGGTTTTATCCATCCCGTGTTCTTTCAAGTGGTTCTCTATATAAATACACATATTTTGTTCTGTTCCGGGCCAATTGTTTTTGCAATAATGGCACAAAGCCGTACATTTCCAATGTTTTCTTCTAACATCTAATGGTTTAGGTAATACATTTTCTCTAATCTCTGTGACTCTATTTTTTAGCATTTCTAAAAACCTAGCTTCGTCCTCTTTGGAAAAACATATACTAAAAGGTGAAGGGTCAGGATTTCCGTCCTTATCTTTATAAAAGAATATGCTCATGATTCTATTGGGAAATTCAGGATATAGCTTGGATATGGCATAATAATATAACAATAGCTGTGGGTCGTTTGATAGTTTATTATAGTCTTTAACCTCTCCTGTAGCCCAATCCATCCTTCTGCCAGTTTTCCAATCAACTACTTCTATTGTATCATCATTGATTTTAGTTACAAGGTCAATAGTGCCTTTAATGGCTAACTGTCCTTGGACCATCTCTCCGTCTCGTTCATATTCAAACTTGGCCCAATCCTCTTCAATCGGTATGTCGAAATGTGGTTCTGGGAAGTGTATGTTTCTAAGTCTTGGATCAAACTGGCTATCGCTATGTCGAAGAAAACACCAAGCCGTTGTTGATATTTCTCCCCTATCTTTACTGTTAAACGTATGGTGAGATTTTTCTGCGTAAGCATCTATACTAAGGTCAATTAGTTGATTAACTAAATCGTCAGTGTGTAATTCTTCTTTCTTGCATTTAAACTTACCAATAGCATCGTCATCTACTTTCAAAAACTTTACCTTGGGTTTGTCTTGTTCGTATTTTTTCAATCCAGCTAAAATTTCCATTACCTTGTGAACCATTGTTCCCATGTCTGCTTTTTTCCCACTGCTTGATTGGTGTCCTAAAACATAGGTAATAAAGTATTGCATTTCACAATACGAATAATTATTATAACTAGAAGATCTAACGTAAGTAACTAGCATTATTGCCTCCATGCACTTTCTATATGAGATATTTTAGATATCAGATCCTGTACAGATCCGTCTTGGTTAGGAATTACAAAGTCAAATTGATTCCAATCAAATACAGATTCATCTAAAGACGATTCGCACATGTGCGTAGACTTATAAACATCTCTATCTAATCTTATCACTAATCCTCCAGCCTCTTGTATAGCTTTAACCTCGTTTGGAAATCTTACGTCTGGTATAAGCGCTACTTTGGATTGTTCTTGCAGTATGGTTTTAATGGTATAGTCTACCCAGACTGTATCTTTAATTTTACGCATAACGTCAGTACCAAAATATTGCAAAAATTCTCTTGCTGTCATCTTGTGATTCCATCCGTTTTGGCTATATTCTGTTGGAGTATTTTTGTCCTCATCTGTCCCATATACCTGTTCTGGTTTTAAATCAAACAGATCAATACACATCTGTTTCAAGTAATCCGCAAAATGGTACAACTTTACAAAGGGCCACATTTCCGATTCCGCATATGAAACAAAGCTTTCATCTTTTCTGGTAACGTCAAATATACCCCAGCCTGTATCGTTATTTGAGTTTGTTGTTTGAATCTCTAGCTGTCCATCAGTATTTATATTAAAATTCAAAACCATGTTTTGTTCTTTTAAAATTCTACCATTAATATAGTTAGCTACAGTGTTTTTTCCTGCTTGCTTTCTGCCAGATATTCCTATGATCTTAACCATTAATAAGTTCCTTGTAAATTAGATAAAATTTCTTCTTTTATTTTTTTTACTTCCATGTCGCCAACATCTTTATTGCTTAATCTTGGAAATGTTAATTTATACATTCTTCCTAGCTGTCTCTGTATTTGTATTCTGGCCTCTCTTCCAGCTTGGTCATTATCCATTAATATTATTAAATGCGTGAGACATAGCTTTCTCAACTTTGCTTGTTGCTGTTCTGAAATATTTTTTCCAAACAGCCCCACAGCATTCCTTACACCGGCTTCGTGCATTTTCCAAACATCGCCCTGTCCTTCTAAAATAAACATGCAAGAAGTTTCATTAGCCTTCTTGACTGCTTTGTGGTAGTTATAAAAGCAATAACGCTTATCAAAACCCTTTGGATAAATTAAAAATTTTGGCTGTCTATATTCTTTGACAGACCTACCAATTGCACCAATTATGTTTTTGCCACTATCGTCATATATTGGTATTACTGCTCTGTCTTTTAGCACCCCTTTTTCATAATAGTCGCCTACGCCAAAATAAGACAATGTGCTTTTTCTAAAACCCCTACCTACGAAATAATTAGAAGGAACTTGTAGTTCTCCTAATTCTACGTTGTCGTGTTCGTAACTTTTGTCTTTTTCGTTTATTATTGATATTATTTTAGTTAGACTGTCCTCTGTCTGTTCTATCTTTTGGACGGGAGTATAAGTTGAATTTATATTAAAAAGCTTACACGCCCATCTTAGAGCGTCTTTAAATTCTAATTCTTCTCCTCTTTGTCTAGATAATACTCCACGTATCAATCCAAATATGTCGTTGTTATAAGTAGCTTGACAGTCCCTAGTCCAGCATTTCCATATGCCTTTGCTTATAGAATAAGAAAAAGCTCTAGGGTTATCGCTTTCTTCATGTACTGGACATGTGCAATAGACATTATCACCAAACGTCTCGCATTCCATTTCTAGTTGTTTAAATACAGTCTCTGAATTGTCATTCAGAATCTTCTTGATCTTCATTAAGTCCATTTTGTATTTTACTCAAAGCTTGTTTATTTACAAGTCCAGTATCTCCTGTTGGTTGTCTGGTAAGTTCGTTCCTAGTTTGAAGTTCGACAAGTCTAGCGTGAGAACCAATCATTTGCATATTTATATAATCTCCATCATCCATTCCAGCGCCATGCCTTGCAACGATTGGTACTAATTTTCTGTTTCCAGTATTTGGTCCGCTTTCAGCTACTTCTTCTGTAGATTTTGCTTTAAATATACTAAATGAAGTACAAAGCCAAATTAATCTATCTGAACCACTAACAGCATCAGTGCTTTCTTTAGTTATTCCATCTCTGTTGAGCTGTACAAAAGAAAGGCAAGGTATGTCTAGCTTTACACATAGGTTGTGTAATGATGTTATTTGGAATCCTAAAGCTTGATATTCCTGAATATTATTATTTATAGATTCAGAAGACATTAATTTAAGGTAGTCATATATAATTAAACAATCATTTGTAGCTCCATTATCGTCTGTTTTTACTTCTTGCACTACCCATCTTTTGATTATATTTAGAATCTGCTCAAAAGGCTTACCAGCTACACTAACATAGCTGTACGGAATTTTACTGAGTTTTTCTACTGCTTCTTGTACTTTCTGGTTTTTGTCTGCGTCCTCTGCAAATTTACCAGTTGCAATCTCGTTAATTGGTATGCCGCTCATGTTTGCTATAAGTCTATTTAGATGATCTTCTTTTGACATCTCCGTATCTAATACTAGGACGGGTGTTCCGTTGGAAGAAACGTTAAGGGCAACGTTATCAGCAAATACCGACTTGCCAACTTTTGGTCTTGCAGAAACAAGATCAACGCATTTTCGTCGAAGACCGCCACCAATGGCTTCGTCATATCGCGCGAATCCCGTGGGTATACCAATGATATCACACTGGTTTTCTTCAAGAAATTTGACATAATCTTCTACACCTTCTCCTATCTTTTCTGGATTCTCGCCACCATCATCTTCTCTTAAGAAATCTGTAACTGGATCTTCTAAAATTCCTATAATATCATTGACGCTTTCTGCCCCTGTAACTTTATCAACATCTTTATGTATTTTACCAGTAAGCTTCTTTATTTTTCTAGCAAATTCAAACTTTTTTATCTGCACCGCAAACTTAAACACGTTATCTAAATTTACAGGAAATTCAAACAGTGACTTGATGTATTTTAATTCTTGGTTAGTATTGATTACTTCAAAAAAGTTTAATTGTTCAGAAGCGGAAATTATTGAAGGTATGTCTACAGATTGATCGTTTTGAATCACTCTTTGCAAGCACTTATATATAATCTGATTATTGTGATTACCAAAACTATCTTCATTAATCAGGTCAGATATAGAAACGTGAGCGTCTATACCGTGCTGCATTAATCCAGCAAGTACTGCTCTTTCTGCTCCAATGTCTAACAGATTATCTTCCATATTAGTTCCTACTCGCACAAGAGCTGCATCTCATAAATTCACCATAGACGAATCGACTATCTTCTTCAAAATTTTTACCACACGCAGAACAAGTAACAATAACCTTTCTAGGTGGTGTTCTAGTTCTGGGCGTTTTCTGAATTTCTGGAGTTTTTATATGGCTATCTTCTCCAGTGTCTGTCCAAGTGTTTGCTTTTGCTTTTACAGCTTCTTTTCTTTTTTTAGAACTTGGGTCGATAGACTTGTTCATAGTAAAGGTATTGTCAGAACTAGCACGAAGTTCTTCCTCCTTTACAGTGTTTCTTATGAAAGGAGGCATCGTGCTAGACAGTTCAGATTGTTGTGTCAAAATGTCTAGTAACTCTTCTCTTTCCTGTATAGTCAGTCCTTCTACAAAACTTCTTAAATTCATAGTCTTTTTCCCTTCTCAAGCAGTATGTTACTCTTTGTTTTTAACTCCCAAATTTTACCGTTTAAGCTTGTCAATCTTGAGTCTGCAACCTGAAGCATATTGTTTACCTTTGCGACGAAAATATTCTCTGCTATTAGCTGGTAACGTCGTTGTTCATGTTTTTGGTATTGACCAAACTCGTTACGGTACTTCTGTACCAATATTTCGATCTGATTATTGCACCAATCCACAATAATTTGATGACGATTAAATTCATCTTGGAGGTATGTTGCATATCCTTGCAATAAATAAGCATAATCAAAAATGTCTGCCTGAGTGAGATTTTGAAGTTCGCTCATTGACATGTTTGCTGCTTCAATATATTCTCCGTGAAAGCTAGCGTAATTACTATTGCTTTCTGTAGTCCAGCTATCTAGTTGTTCTAGATATTTCTCAAGCTGTTCTGCCGCTGGGTTTGGGTGTTCTATGGTTGGTTTAGCTTCCGACAATTTGTTCCCTCCATTGTTCGTCTGTATCAGAGTACTTCAATACTATTATATCAACTTTATTCAATTCACACCACTCTATTTTATCTTCATCCTTAGCTTTTGCAATAGCAAAGTCTGCTTTATTCTTGTGGAAAAATGGCGTATACTCATAATGCTGCTGACCGTGAACTTCTATAGCCATCATAATTTGTGGTATATAAAAATCTAAATATAGTACGCCCTTTCTATGCGATGGCGTACTTCCCGGCAATTTTACTTCTTCAAGTATTCTATAGCTATGGTAGATAGTCTTCAAGAGATTTCTTGCGCGAACGTGGAACTTTGATCTTTTCCGTTTGTCGTTTGCGTCTACTGAA
>MDSV01005549.1_pt1 | contig 49289 bp, 45 predicted proteins | sample 810851 | NCBI WGS metagenome assembly MDSV01 (sample SAMN05326640, study PRJNA326480) | marine metagenome | isolation source: seawater | place: Atlantic Ocean: North East | collected 2012
TCGAGACCCATCAAATGTCGCCTCACGAATTTTCTGCCGCGCAAGCTGCAAACTACATCAGAGAAGGCCAGATCAGCTGCGAAGATCTAATCAAAAGTTTACTTGATCGCTCTGAAAGACTTAATCCTCAATTAAATTTATGGGCTGAATTGGACACCACAAGGGCAATTAAAGATGCCCGGCAAAAAGATAGGGAGCTTGCAACCAGTGGGCCTATGGGTCCTCTACACGGTGTACCCATAGGTATAAAAGACATATTTAATACTAAGGGGATTAGGACGTCTCACGGATCGCCGATATATGAAGATCATATCCCTAATTTCGATGCTACTTCTGTTGCTCTTCTTAAATCAGCAGGATCTATAATTATGGGAAAGACTGTTACAACTGAATTTGCTTGCGGCGACCCACCTTCTACATTAAACCCTTGGAACAAACATCGAACTCCTGGTGGTTCAAGTACTGGGTCTGCCGTCGGAGTTGCTACTAACATATTTCCGGTTGCTATGGGCTCTCAAACAGCTGGATCGGTGCTTAGGCCTGCAGCGTACAATGGAATTGTTGGGACGAAACCTACAATGGGCAGAATTAGCAGATATGGCGTCCATCCAGTTTCTTGGTCTGTGGATACTATGGGGTTTTTCTCTAGAACTATAGAAGATGCGGCTTTGATGTTATCGGTATTGGCCAGATGGGATTCAAAAGACCAGTATTCTTCTCATGTTTCTCATAAAGAACTTGATTTTGACCAGCACCGTGACCGCAAACCACAATCAATCGGAATATTACAATCTTTTTTCTTGGAAGAATGTGATCCTGAAGTTAAGTCCCACATATTAAATTTAACCAAACTCATATCGAATGAGGGTGTAAAAATAGACGAAATCAATTTACCTTTTGACATGGATCTTATTCATGCTGCTCATAGAATGGTGATGAATGTAAATGGAGCATCAATTCATAGCGATGGATTCAATCAAAGCCCAAATAAATATGCTGAGGACGTGCGAAGGATGATCGAAATTGGCATTCTCACTCCAGCAACAGCCTATATAAAAGCGGAAAAGATTCGACAAGTGTATAGACGGGAATTGTTAAAACAGATTGCACCATATGAAGTAATAATCACAAGTACTACGAAAGAGGCAGGTCCGCCAGATATCGCAACTACTGGTGATCCTAGATGGCAAGCTGCTATTACGACAGCTGGTTTGCCGGCTATCAGCTTGCCTTATGGCGTTACAGCTAAAGGTTTACCTTTAGGCATCCAGATAATTGGCAAGCCATTTGATGAAAAGAAACTTCTATCTGCAGCTTCATGGATTGAGAAAATTGTTGGATTTGATAATAAACCTGACATAATGTAGCTACCCAATATCGCACTTATGGGAAAACGTACTTCCTATTAGTACAATTTGTACCGCCTTGCATGATATAATTAAGTTGCTCAGGTCGTAAAAAATAAAAGATCTGATGCATGGACAATTCGTCCTGAGAAACCCCTATTGAATATCACACAACAAGAGGAACTTGCACGTCAAACTAAACTCGAAATCGAGTTAGATGATAATGACATTGAACCCTATTTGAATAAGGGTTACCAAAAGGTGGTCCAGCGCGTTAACATACCCGGTTTTAGAAAAGGCAAGGCTCCTCGTCCGATAGTGGAAAAACAATTCGGTAAACTTTATTTAATAAACGAAATCGCCGAACATATGGTTTCTGATGTAACCTCAAAAATCATAGAGGAAAAAGAATTGGATCTTGGAGGGCTCCCAAGAATAAGTCTTATAAGCTTAGATCCAGTTAAATTCGAAGCGACTATTCCCTTAAAACCCCTTGTGGAGCTTGGTGACTATAAAACGATAACTGTAGATTTACCCGTAAACAAAGTAAAAGCTAGTGACGTTAACAGCCAGATTGAGCGAGTAAGAGAAAGCCAATCAACATGGGAGCCAGTTAGTCGAAAAGCCAAACTCGAAGATATTCTTACAATTGACTTTACAGCCAAAGTAGAAGGAACCGTGTTTATCGAAAAAAACGATGCGATCATAATTTTAGATAATCAGCGCGATACTATAGTGCCAGGATTTTGCAATAATCTAGTTGGGGTGTCAAAAGGGAAAAGCAAGAAATTTCAAATCATTCTCCCAGAAGATTATAGAGCTGAGTCTAGTGAAAATGACATTGGCGGCAAAGAAGCGTCATTCGAGGTTACAGTCACTGAAATTAAGGAACGTTTGTTACCAGAAACAGATGATGAATTCGCAAAGTCAGTTGGAAGTGGTCATACAAGCCTGAAGGAACTAAAAAAATCAATAAAACAAGAATTGCAGCAGGAATTTGATCGAGAACATGACGTGCAATTTGAAAATGCAGCTGTAACTCAATTAGTAGAAAAATCAGAAATAACGGTACCTGAATTATTAATTGAACATGAATTAGATCACATAATGGAAGAGCGCCAACAGTCCCTTAGCAGAATGAATGTCGAGTTAAAAGACTTCCTGAGCTATTCAGGCAAAACAGAAGAGGAGTTCAAAGACGAACTCCGTCAATCTTCGATAGAACGGTTACATCGTACATATATTTTACAAAGCTTTATGGAGCAAGAGAAACTAGAAGTTGATGAACAACAAGTAAAGTTAAGATTAGATCAGTTGAAAGCATCAATAAATCCTGCCGAGGTTAAAAAATCAGGCATAAAGCCGAAAGAACTCCAACAAAGAATTCAAGAGGCAGAAGACAGGATAAGAGGCGATATCCAATTTGAGAGTGCAGTTAAAAAACTATCTGATATAGCAAAAAGTAACATTAAATCAAGTAAAACAGATAAGAAAAAAACTCCTGGAAAAACAATTAAAAGTTCAAAGAAAGGCAATAAAAAATGAGTGAAGGATTAGCTTACCCAGAATCTATGATACCAATGGTAATTGAAACCGGAGCAAGAGGAGAAAGGGCATTTGATATTTATTCATTACTGCTCAAAGAAAGAATTATTTTCTTAGGAACTCCAATAAATGATCAGGTCGCGAATACTATAACCGCACAATTACTTTACTTAGACAGAGAAGATCCTGAGCGAGATATTAGTTTATATATCAATTCACCAGGCGGAGTTATTCATGCTGGACTAGCTATATATGACACAATGCATTTAATCAGGCCTGATGTATCAACTATATGCGTAGGGTTGGCAGCAAGCATGGCAACCGTTTTGCTTACAGCAGGTACCCCTGGTAAAAGATATGCTCTTCCTAATTCAACAATACATATGCATCAACCATTATCTGGCGCTCAGGGACAAGCTTCAGACATCGATATAGCGGCACGAGAGATCCTCAGGCTGCAAGATAAAATGCGACAAATAATATCTCATCATTCTGGACAACCATATGACAAAGTAGCAAGAGACACAGATAGAGACTATTATTTAACATCTGAAAAAGCCCAAGAGTATGGATTGATAGACAAGGTATTATCGTCTTCAGACGAAAAAGACAAAAACAAAAAAGAGAAAAAATAAAGTAAGTAACCACTCACATGGTGAATATTTACTAAAACTTCAAAGAGACGTATACATGACAACTCCAAATTATCAATGCTCATTTTGTGGAAAAGCTCAAGCTCAGGTTAAAAGGCTTATAGCAGGTCCAGACCGAGTATTCATTTGTGATGAATGCGTCACTCTGTGTGAGCAAATCATCACAGAAGAAGGGCCAGCAAAATCAAAGGAATCCTCTGCGGTTATTCCAAAAAGCCTTAATCCAAAGCAGATATTTGAACGGCTGGAAGAATATGTAATTGGTCAAAATACTGCTAAAAAGGTTTTGAGTGTTGCCGTTTACAATCACTATAAACGTATAACTTCTAACCAGCAACAGGAAGGTGTAGAAGTACAAAAGTCTAATGTTCTGCTACTTGGTCCTGCAGGATCAGGTAAAACATTGCTCGCGCAAACTTTGGCAAAAATACTTGATGTACCATTTGCTATAGCTGATGCAACTTCACTAACTGAAGCAGGTTATGTTGGAGAAGACGTTGAGAATATATTATTGAGATTAATTCAGTCAGCTGATTTCGATATAAATAAAGCGGAACATGGAATAATATACATCGACGAAATTGATAAAATCGCGCGAAAAAGCCCAAATCCTTCCATAACACGAGATGTGTCAGGAGAGGGTGTACAACAGGCGCTTTTAAAAATCATTGAAGGCACGATCGCTAATGTGCCTCCGCAGGGTGGTAGAAAGCATCCCCATCAAGACTTTTTGCAAATAAAGACTGATGATATTTTATTTATCTGCGGCGGTGCGTTTGAAGGTTTAAATGAAATTATTAATCGAAGAGTTGCAAAAGGAAATATCACAATCGGATTCCGAGATGCTGAAAAAATCGATGCTGCATCCGACGAATCATTAATTGTAGACAATGTGAACTCAGAAGATCTTTTAGAATATGGCTTTATCCCCGAGTTTGTTGGAAGGCTACCAGTAGTAGTTGGATTAGAGGCACTGGATATTGATTCTTTAGTAAGAGTCTTAACCGAGCCAAAAAATGCTTTTGTTAAACAATATCAATGTCTTTTTTCTATGGATAATGTGGATCTCGAGTTTACCGAAGAAGCACTTACTACCGCAGCAGAAATTGCGATTGAAAACAAAACTGGTGCCCGTGGATTAAGAACAATACTAGAAAAAACCCTACTCGACACCATGTATCACATTCCTGGTATATCTGGGATAACTAAGTGTGTAGTTGGCGCAGATGCAATCAAAGGTGTCTCTTCTGTATCAATGACTAATGCCGATGGCAAACTCTTTCGACACAGTCTAAATAATGAAATTGAGCTTATTGAAGAACAAAAATCAGCTTGATAATAGATAAGTCAAAACCCTCTATTATTTTAATTGTTGAGTTCGGTCAGCAACTCTATTGATTTGCTTCTTGTTTCCGAATCTGCAATTAAAAGCGCAGATCCTAGATCACTCTTAGCTTCCTCCAAATTACCATATTCCACCATAATCAACGCTCTTAGGAAATATGCTCTACCCACAAAATTCTTTTCTTCTAAAGTACCTAACTCTATAGCTTTTTCAATGTTTTTTATGGCTGCAGTATAGTTACGATCTTTTAGAAATTTTTCTGCTTTTAATACTTCTGTAGTAGTGCTTGTTGGCAAGGTTACATTTCCTAACCATATTCCCCCTAAAATAGCAAAGACAACAATGAATATAGCCGCATATCTGGTAAAGCTATTCTTAAATTTATTTATCACATAAAATCCCTCGAAACCTGGGTGTAAAAACCCACTTACAGGAGTTAAAAAATAGCCAAGAAAAAATCCCGTGACAAGTCCGCCTATATGTGCCCAATTGTCTATCCCTGGTGCTAATCCAAACAAAAGATTGATTGCAACTAGAAATAAAAGCCCATAAAGATTTTTTCGCGCGTTAGGATCTTTGTACATAGTTAAGAAAAAGCCCGATAACGCGCCTACCAGTCCTAAGAGAGCTCCACTGGCTCCAGCAGCAACACTAATAGGACTAAAAATGTAAGAAGCCACAGCGCCAAACAACCCAGCGAGAACATAGATTAATATAAACTTATACGGCCCAAATAAAGTTTCGGATATCCTTCCAAATATAAAGATTCCAATACTATTAAGAACTAAATGGTACCACCCGACATGGATAAAAATCGCTGTAAATAATCGCCAGTACTGTCCAGCTTCTATATAAGGGCCGAACATTGCTCCAAAATTTATCAAGACCTGAGAGCTAGTGGAGCCTCCAGCAAATTCCATTGCAATAAAAACTAAACCGTTTACAGACAAAAGCAAGTATGTAACCCACGAACTAGGCATGCCTTTAGCGTAAGTTTTACTATACTGGTTTAGTAACCAAAATATTCTTCTAAACATTTATTCCCCAAACATAAAGCTTCCGCATCCTAATTATCTGTCAAGTTTAACAATGAACTAACAGGGTAAATAAACTACAAATGACCTAAATAGAATAATATCTCTAAAAATCCTGTTTCTACTTAATAAGCTTAGTCAATGTAGTTGCTATGTGGATCATTGGAGTAACTTTATTCTCATGTAAATGTGCATTACCCAATGATTCCAGTAGAGCATGCGGCGTAATATCGTTAGACAAGTCGATTGGCAGTTCAGTGTAACACCTACCCAGCTCATAAGATGTATGTGAGTCTGTAACTGATGTAATAGGTTTACTGTATTCTAAAGCCAAAGTCTTAGCTTTATTATTAGCAGAATTTAGTGTATTTCTAGCATTGAATCCCTCTATAATATCGACATCCATTATTATCTCTGAAAGCGCCGATTCAGAAATTACATTGCGTCGAAATGTATCAAATGGATGAGGGACTGATACTAAGCCACCCTGAGCTTTAATGATTTTTACAGTTTCTTGAGCTGTCAGGCCTCTGGGTACTAATTCCTTTAAAAAAAGTCCTGTTAACTCACCATCAGCAGTCGTAACTTCTTCTCCTACAATCACTGGAAACGGAGATATTTCTCTGGCCTCCAAAGCTCCTTGAATTGCGTTATGGTCGGTAATCGCAATAAGACCTAATCCCTTTCCAATACAACGTCTGATTAAAGAATCTATTGAAAGTAGTGAATCCGGCGAGTATTTAGAATGTATATGAAAGTCTGACTTGATCACATTAATTAAAACTTATTTATTCATCCTCACTGGTTGAATCATATTCTAACTCTAAAGGCTCTTGGTTTACCGAGCTAACATTTTGCCCGTATTCATTTCTTATTTTTGTTATTTTCAATTCTGCAGCCGAGATTTTTTCAGTGCACTCACGAGCCAGTTTCAAACCTTGTTCATACAAATCAGTAGATTGTTCTAAAGACAATCCACCAGCCTCAAGTTTCCTCACTGTCTCATCTAATTTGGTGAGTAACTGTTCAAAAGACTCATTTGACTTTTCGTTTTCAAGTTCATTATTCATTTTTGACCTCCGAAACAGAATTGACCGAAGCGATAAACGCACCTTGAGCTAGATTAATCCTCGTTTTATCATTTACCGATAATACTGATGAGTCGGTAATTAATTCGTTTGTTTCATGATTTTGTACAACGGCATACCCTCGTTGCATTGTTCCTGCTGGACTCAACGAACTCAATCTTTTTACAAGCCCTTCAACATTAATGTCAATATTTTTTCTTAAGGAATCTATTTCATTTGCAGATACCCTAAGCCAATCATCTATCCTCATCCTTAAGGACACAAAATCTGGCAACAAATCAATGATTCGTGAACCTTGTATTGAAACTAATTCTTTAGCTGATTTAGTTGTTCTTTCTATTTCTATATTGAGTCGTTGTAAATTTATATCTATAGACTCAAGAATTTCTAATAGATTTGGTGCAGCGATTTCTGCTGCTGCAGAGGGGGTTGGTGCTCTGACATCTGCAACCAAATCAACTATAGTTGTATCAGTTTCATGTCCAATAGCACTGATAACAGGATAATTTGAACTAAAAATAGCTCTTGCCAGATCTTCTTCATTAAAAACTGATAGATCTTCCTTCGAGCCTCCACCCCTCGCTAAAATCACTACATCAATGTCTTTATATAGGTTCAAATTATTAAACGAACCAACAATCTCTGTTAAAGCAGCATCTCCCTGTACAGAAGTAGGGAAAAGCACCAATTCTGCTAACGGATACCTCCGTTGAAAAACATCTACAATGTCATGCCACACGGCCCCACTAACTGACGTAACAACAGCTACTTTATTAGGAAACTTAGGTAATTCCCGTTTCCTTGAAGGATCAAATAGTCCCTCTTGTTCTAATTTTGCACGTAGTTGTTCAAACTTTAGCTTAAGTTCGCCTGTGCCTTCGGGCTGTACTAAATCTACGACCAATTGAAGGTCGCCTCTTTGAGGATAAATAGACACTTTGCCATGAACTATTATGCTGTCGCCTTCATTTAACAACTCTGCTCCCATGCCAGCGTATTTAAACATGGCACACCTCAAAGTAGAGTCTCCTTCTCTTAAACTGAAGTAGCTATGACCTGAGCCTGGTCGTGCCAAATTTGACACTTCACCTGTAACCCAAATGTCCACCAAATTGGAATCTTTTTCTAATAAATCACGAATATACGAGGTCAGATGTGATACCGGGAAAATTTTAGTTTCCATGAAACTCTACACCCTCGAGATATAGTCTGCAGACCTAGTATCTACTTTCACAGTATCATCAACATCTATAAATAAAGGAACATTAATAACTAGGCCTGTCTCTAATGTGGCTGGCTTAGTTCCACCTTGCGCGGTATCTCCTTTGAAAGATGGTCCCGTTTCTTTGATTTTCATATCAACAGTTATAGGCAATTCAACAGCAATTGGAACATCATCATGCAAAATGATTTCTAATTCAATTTGCTCTACCAAATATTTAATATCGTCTCCCAATTGAATAACACTAAGGGGAAATTGTTCAAAGGTTTTTTGATCCATAAAATAATATAACTCGTCTTCTCGATATATATATTGAGACGTTCTTCTTTCTACTGCTGCAGGACTAAATTTAACATTGAAACCAATAAAAGATCGGTCTACCACTCTTCCTGTTTTTATTGATCTAAATCGAACACGGGATGTTGGAGCACGTGCTTGCATTTTAGAACGCTCATATTCAACAACAACATGAGGTTCGCCTTCAAGATCTATTGCCATTCCTTTTTTTAGATCCCCATAACTAATCGTCATAAATTTGCTCCAATCAAATTGTCATCTTTTTAGCTTTATTTAATAACTCTACCCCAGTTTCTTGCATAACGACCACATCTTCAATCCTTACCCCTCCCCATCCGGGTATATAAATCCCTGGTTCAACTGTAAAAACCATTCCAGGGTTAACAATATTTTTTGAATTAGCAGATATCCACGGCTGTTCATGTACTTGCAAACCTACTCCGTGTCCAAGACTATGCCCGAAGTACTCCCCAAAGCCAGCCTCTCTAATAACAGACCTAGCTAGGTCATCGATGTCTGCACCTGACATTCCAGGACGCGCTTCTTTCTCTGCTTTTATCTGAGCATCTAGAACCGTTTTGTATATTTTTTTAAACTTGTCATCCGGTTCATCAACCACAATTGTTCTCGTTAAATCACTGCAATAATTTTGATATACACATCCCATGTCAATAACCACTGAATCACCGGACTTTAGCTTTGAAGAGTCGGGACGATGGTGTGGAAGCGCTCCATTTGGCCCTGCCGCCACAATGACGTCAAACGACATCTTTTCTCCTCCTAAATTCCGCATTGCTTGCTCCAATAGCCATGATAATTCTTTTTCAGTCATACCAGCCACAATATCAGGAGTTACAGTGTCCATAGCTTCGTCGGTTATCGAACATACCTTTTCCAAAATTTGGATTTCATCTGAAGTCTTTACCTGTCTTAGATTACTTACAAAATTTGACGTGCTAACCATTTCTACATGTTTCGTTTTATCAGAATTTGATTGATTGATTTTTGACAAAAGGGCTTGGTGCATATTAAAGCTAATATCATCCGCTTCAAACCCGATCTTTTTTGAACCTGAGCTTTCAACCAAACCAGCGAACCAATCCAATTTTGCTGATATAAGTTTTATATTGAAATTTGTTGCCTGTATCGAAGCTTGCTCAGTATAACGGGAGTCAGTAGCTAAAATGAGTTCAGAATCGGTAATAAACAAAAAACCAGCAGAGCCAGTGAATCCAGAAAGATAAAGTCGGTTTTCAAAGGTTGAAATTAATAGAGCATCAAGTCCGGCTTCCGCAAGATTATGACGCAGTTTTGTAATCCTCTGATTCAAGTTTGTCCTTGTTCTCGAAGGTGATCAACCAATCGTTCAAGACCCATAATATATCCATCGCCTCGATGGCCTTTAATTTGCGCCAAACATAAATCTGATATCATCGAGTGCCTTCGAAATTCTTCTCGTTCATGTATGTCAGATAAATGTATTTCAATGAACGGAATTTTTACATCTGAAAGGCAGTCACGAAGTGATATTCCGTAATGTGTTAATGCCCCAGGATTGATCAATATTCCAGAAGCATTTTCAAAATTAGACTGCAAAAAGTCTATTATAGATCCTTCATGATTTGATTGGAAAAACTCGACGTTGACATCTAGTTCAGCTGCTTTAGCAGAAATTCGATGTGAAATTTGATCCAGTGTTTCAACTCCATACTGGTCAGCATCACGTTTACCGAGCATATTTAAGTTTGGACCATTGATTACTAAAACTTTCATGATTTCGACTCATCTTTCATTGCTCTAGGATGCGCTGATAAATATATTTGTCTTGCCTCAGAACTACTAACATGCGTGTATAACTGCGTAGTTGATGGACTAGAATGGCCGAGTAACTCTTGCACTACTCTTAAATCCGCTCCTCCATCTAACAGATGAGTAGCAAATGAATGACGAAGAGTATGAGTATGCACATCTTTCAAACCAGCCAAATTACTGTAGTAATTAACTTTTTTTTGAATGGTGCGTTGAGTGAGTCGGCCACCAGTTTGGTTCAAAAACAAAGCTTTTGTTTTACCTTTACTGTCTAATTTTATCCTTCCGTGTTTAATATATTGCTCAATTGCATTTGTTGCAGGTTTGCCAATTAATGCAATTCTCTGCTTCGAGCCCTTACCTGTTACTACAAGCTCTTGATTGCCAAGATTAATATCGCTAATGTTTAACTTATGAACCTCGCTTACACGTAATCCTGCGGCATATATTAATTCAAGTAAAGCTAAATCCCTCATCCCTACTAAAGATTCACTATCTATAACCTCAAATATCTTGCTTATCTCTTCTTTAGATAAACATCTGGGTAGTCGTCGAGTTTTGTTTAAAACTCCTCTACGCGGCAATGGATCTGTTTTTATTATTCCATCACGGACAAGCCATTTTAAAAAACCCCTCAAAGTACTGAGTTTTCTAACAACACTGGAGCGTACATATCCGATGTCTACGAGCCAAGCCAGATATTCTCTCAAGTTTGTTCTATTAAGGTCATTTATAGAATCTAACCCTTGAATTTGCATGAAATCAAACAAGGGAGCTAGGTCATTTCGGTAGTTGCGAATTGTAAGTTCAGATAATCCTCGTTCAGTTTTTACGTGATGTTCGAATGAGTCTACCAAATCTCGCCACTTAGATTCGTCATTTCTGAAATAGATTGCTGTGTTAGTTACAGAAGTCATGAATTTATTTACCAGAGGCTTGTCGAACTATATTAGTTTAAACCACAACTTCGAGCTGTTCATTTGTTGTTTCATTTTGTTTTACCGTACCTTTGTATGGACATTTAACGCATCTTGCCCTGTTCTGTCCCCACATAACTAACAATCCGCTGCATTCGGGACATGGTTCCGATATAGGTTTACGATTAGACGCAAAAGTACATTCAGGGTAACCAGAACATCCATAAAAAGTTTTATTAGCTCTACCCTTCCTCTGCTTCTCTACCAATTTACTCTCACATTGCGGGCAGTTAACATCCAAAATTGTTACCAGAGGTCGTGCATTTTTACACTCAGGAAATCCACTGCAAGACAAGAATCTTCCATATCTGCCAAGTTTAATTACCATGGGTCTTTCACATGTTTCACAAACTTCATCAGATTCTTCGTCAATTTCACTTCTCGGTATTCTTTCCACATCGATTTCTGACTTTTTTATCAAATTATGAAACGGTATATAGAATTCTTTTATAACTGGAACCCATTCTCGTTCACCGCTTGCAATCTCATCCAAATATGTTTCTAATTTTGCAGTGAATCCTACATTCATAGTATCGGTAAAGTGCTGAGTCAAAAGTGAATTCACAACTTTACCAAGCTTGGTGGATACAAAACGACTGTTAATTTTCTGCACATAATATCGGTCTTGTATGGTTCCCATTACGGATGCGTAAGTGCTTGGGCGTCCAATGCCTTTTTCTTCCAAAAGCTTGATAAGGGTGGCTTCTGTGTAAAGAGGTGGTGCTTCGGTGAAGTGCTGCTTCTTGAAAATACTTAAACAGTTTAAATGGTCTCCTTTTATTAAATCAGGAAGTCTAGTTTTATCAGGCAAGACATCCTTTGTATCATCTTCGGATTCCATGTATACAGTTCTATACCCATCGAATTTAAGAATTGTTCCCACCGATGTAAATGAATACTGTTTATCACTATTTTTGTTTGCAGAGATTTCAACTTTTGTTTGGTCAAATAATGCATCCGGCATTTGACTACAAACCATTCTATTCCATATCAATTTATATAATCTAAATTGATCATTATTAAGATATTTTCTGATTTTTTCAGGAGTATGAAATACCGAAGTTGGCCTAATCGCTTCGTGTGCTTCTTGAGCTCCTTTGACTTTAGTTTTATAAAATCTGGGTTTTGCCAAATGGTATTTATCCCCATATTCATTTTTTATAAATTCTGTCGTTTCCATAATCGCAGATTTAGATACATTGGTTGAGTCAGTTCTCATATATGTGATTAAACCGACTGATCCTTCAGATCCCAGGTCAAGGCCTTCATAAAGTTGCTGAGCAACTCTCATAGTATTGGAAGCAGTAAATCTGAATCTACGTGAGGCATCTTGTTGTAATGTGCTGGTTATGAACGGCGGAGGTGGCCTACGAATAGTTTGTTTCTTAGTAACATTTTTTACTTTAAATTCAGCATTGCCCAAATCACTTAAAACAGACTGGGCGTTTTTCTCATTATCCAACCCTAGATCTTTTTTAGAATCGTCTATAGCAGTTAATTTTGCTTCGAACGAGGTCTTGGCCGATTTATCTTTGGATACAGTTGCTGAAATAGTCCAATACTCTTTTGGAACAAAGCTATTGTGTTCATCTTCTCTTTCGATAACCAACTTAACAGCCGATGATTGAACTCTGCCTGCTGACAATCCTGGACGAACTTTTTTCCATAAAACCGGACTTAATTCGTAGCCAACTAATCTGTCTAAGATACGCCTTGCCTGTTGAGCAGCGACTAAGTTGTAATCTACTTCTCTGGGATTATCAAAAGCATGTTGTACCGCATCTTTGGTTATTTCGTGAAAAACTACCCTTTTGATTTTTGTTGGTTCGATTTTTGCAGCCGCTATCAGATGCCAAGATATTGCTTCTCCCTCTCTATCTGGGTCGGTTGCCAAATAGACATTGTCAGCTTTCTTAACAGCCGTCCTTAAATCATCAATAATCTTACGCCGTTCGGGTATTAAAGCATATTTTGGGGTAAATGATAAATCATCGACTTTTACTCCCATGGTTTTTTTAGGCAAATCTCTAATATGGCCCATTGAGGCTTTAGCCACATAGCTCTTTCCTAGAAAACGGCCCACAGTACGAGCTTTAGCCGGCGATTCAACTATTACTAAATTCTTAGACATATCTTTTGTTTAGATTCCGTAAAAATATCCTTCCACTCGTTCATAGCACATAAATATCATGGCATGATTTGCAAAAGGAGATAATAAATATCAGTGTAGCACAAGTTTAGTTTATAACTGATCAAAATAAATTAAACCGAAAGATCGACCCTTTTTTTAAGTATTTCTAATATAAGATCAATTAATTTGATTCTCATTGATTCTGGCGGAGAGGGCGGGATTCGAACCCGCGGTACCTCTTACAAGGTACACACGCTTTCCAGGCGTGCCTATTAAACCACTCTAGCACCTCTCCCAAAAATTACGTTATATCTAATTATTACCGATCCAATTTAGTGGCGGAGAGGGCGGGATTCGAACCCGCGATACGATTACCTCGCATACTAGTTTTCGAGACTAGCGCCTTAAGCCGCTCGGCCACCTCTCCGAGCAATAAAGAAACCTCGAATAAAGTGTTTAAAGGGAAAATTATAGCATCAGGTCAGAATGCTAGCAGATTGAACTCATCTTTGTTTGATTACTTCTGAGTCAATTCTTCTAGTCTGTATCAATAATATTTAGCTTTAACTCAGCCAGATGAACATCTTCTACTGGGCCAGGTGACCCGAACAGAGGATCAACTGCACTCTGAGTCTTTGGGAAGGCTATAGTGTCTCTGATGCTTTCTAGACCTGCAAGCACCATTACTAACCTATCGATTCCTGGAGCTATTCCTCCATGAGGAGGAGCGCCATAATCAAATGATTCTAATAATTGTCCAAAACGTTCACTTATTTGATCAGTACTATATCCTAATACACCTAATATTCGTTCTTGTAGTTTTCTGTCATGCACTCTTATGCTTCCGCTAGCTATCTCTAAACCATTACATACCAAATCGTAAGAATCTGCTATGACCGACCCAGGATCTGTTTCCAATTTCGCAGCGTCACCATCTTTCGGCATAGTAAAAGCATGGTGGGCAGCTGTCCACTGTCCTTCATTTTCTCCGGGTTCAAATAGAGGAAAGTCGATTATGTAAGCAAATTCCAACTGATTTTTATTCGCCAACCCTAGAACGGAACCAAGAGAATTTCTCAGTTGCCCTAATACAGTTTGGGTCATTTTTATCTCGCCTGAAACAATTAATAATAAGTCGTTTGCTGATGCCTTAGTAGCCGAAGCTACATCATTAATCTCTTCGTCAGATATATATTTTGATATGGAAGATCTAATGTTATCGGAACCATTGTTTACACTGTTAAATTCTTCTGAGAATCCAACCCAAATCAATCCTTGAGCACCCAGATCACGAGCTTGCTCAACAAGTTTATCAAGTTTTTTCCTCGGCATATTGCCTTGTCCGGGAACAACTATTCCTTGAACAACACCATCATCCTTAATAACATTTTTGAAAACCTGAAAATCGCTATTAGAAAAACAATCTGTAATATTGGTAATTTCTAAACCAAATCGTAAATCCGGTTTGTCTGTGCCGTATTTGGCCATAGACTCATGGTAAGCAAGTCTAGGGAATGGATTTGTAAGCTGTTTATCGGGAACTACTGATTCAACTAATTGAATAATTAGTTCCTCTATCAAGCCTAAGATGTCTTCCCTATGTACAAAACTCATCTCTAAATCAAGTTGTGTATGCTCAGGTTGTCTATCGGCTCTTAGATCTTCATCACGAAAGCATCTTGCTATTTGAAAATATTTTTCGAATCCAGAAGCCATCAGCAATTGCTTTAATTGTTGAGGAGACTGAGGCAATGCGTAAAACATTCCTGGGTGCACTCGGCTTGGCACAATATAGTCTCTAGCACCTTCCGGAGTACTTTTAATTAAGATTGGAGTTTCTATTTCAACGAAGTTATGACTGTCAAGAAAATCTCGTATAAATTTAACTACCTTATGACGTAAAACCAAAATTTCTTGCATAAAAGGGCGCCGAAGGTCCATGTATCTATATCTTAATCGTATTGACTCATCAACATCAGACTCTTCATTGATATAAAACGGTGGGGTTTTAGATCTGGACATAATTTCTAGATCACTTGCCAAAACTTCAACATCACCAGTTGGCATATCAGAGTTTATCGTGCCCTCAGGCCTATTAGAAACCACGCCTTTTATTTTCAAAACCCATTCGTTTCTAACGGATTCAGCAGTAATATGTGCTTCGGGAGCAGATTTAGGATCAAAAACTACCTGAACTAACCCTTGCTGATCACGCAAATCCAAGAAAATTATATTCCCGTGGTCTCTACGACGATGTACCCATCCCGCAATGACCACCTCTTGTCCTAAATGTGTTTTGCGAACCGAGCCGCAATCAATACTTTTATGCAATGTCTTTACTCATATATCTAGTAGGGGAAAATGTATATTTATTTTCGATCAAGTTCAAGCAAAAACATATCTCAATACAGTCTATGTGTAACTTATTTTACGCCATTAAGTTTTTGACTATACCGCCCAAGCTTACAAAAGTCTCTGACCTTTGCAATCCGGCAATGCACCCTAACTTATCTCTCAAAAACTTACCGAGATCCTTGGGAGTGCTTAAAGCTACCCAGCAAAATACATCGTATTGTCCGGCAGTCTCCGTTATCCATTTAACTTCTTGAAATTCACTCAATGTCGCAACAATATGCTCAACTTTATCTGCATCCGCCTTTATTCCAACAATTGCTTGAGAATCCAGTCCTATTTTAGTTAGGTTCGCTACTGCATTCACATGCAGGTAATCACCAGAAAGTAGCTTTACAAGTCTTCGACGTATAGTGCCTTCACTCACTCCTATTTCCTTAGCGATAAAAGCATTAGATGTGCGTCCGTCTACCTCAAGTAGTTCAATTATTTTTTTGTCTATCTTATCTAATATCATTTAACTTCCAAATCATACAAATCATAAATTTTAAATTTCTCACATATATCCTTCCGAAAAATAACTACAGATACGGGACGATTTCTTCTTAAATATACGAATTCAGCCATTCTGTTTCGTTAAATTTACGATAACTTCCATAAATTTACGATAACTTCCATAAATTTACGATAACTTGCATAAATTTACGATAGGTTGCAAAAAAAACAGATAATAAACTCGAATTGTTTATATCCATAGTTATTAAAGGAATATTTAACCCTCATTATATATTATATTGTGAAACAAATAACAATTGCATCCCATATAACGCAATTAAGTGAACTTGTAAAAGCTGATTAACTTCCTAATTTCCTACGCATCCAGGTTTCCCTATCTGGGACATCTCTATCCCAAATTATGCGACAACATAGGATTAGTAGAAATGAAGAATTTTTTGTATCTATCTTTTCAAAATTGCCAGTCAACCTTTTCAGCAGCATAACACAGCTCATTGCCACAGACGCATATACATATTCAAGTGGTTGGTTGAAAATCCACGCCAATATCGGAAGTAGAATCATCGCACACAAAGTCCATGCACTCATATCTTTTGATAAAACTTTGCCCATCCCACCCATCACAACGGTAAGCAATAAGATCTCTTTCCACATGAATAGACCAAACACGACACCTATAGTAGTCGCAACACCTCTACCTCCAGTAAATTTAAGGAAAATACTCCAGTTGTGCCCAGCAACCAGTGCAATGCCTACCGCAAACATCATCCATGGCTCTGGATATAAATACCGAACTAAAATAATCGGGGTAGTTCCTTTAGCAAATGCATCAAAAATGCCGACTGATAACCCCAGTTTTTTTCCGGAAATTTGCATTATGTTCGAAGACCCAACATTGCCAGACCCAAATCTTCTCACATCAATACCGTGTAAAAGTCGACCAGCAATATACGATGTTGGGATAGAGCCTACTATGAAAGCACCAACGACCAGCGCTATTTCAACAATCAATTTGAACCTTGAGCATTGCTAATTTATTTCAACCTCTCTTGCAAACTATGAAAAGTTTTAATTGGCGGACCCACTGTACCTGGTTGTGGTTCACCAGGGTTACCTGAATTATGGAAATCGCTTCCTCCACATTCGATTAAATCGTTGTCCTTTGCAATCAAACTAAGTCTATTAATCTGACTATCTGTGTAATCACCATAATAAACCTCCATCCCCTGTAAGCCTCTAGGCCTGAGTTCTGATATCAACGTAGATAAGTTGACTATTGGGTTTCTTCCAGATTTCACCTTTGACCTAAATGGATGAGCTAAAACTGGCAAGGCATTTGACTCCACAAGCAAATCAATAGCCTCAACCGGCGATATTGTACTACTAGGATAATAAGATGAGTGCGATGATCCTAAATATAAATCAAATGCTTCTTTCGGGTATTTTACATAACCAGCATCTACTAGTGCTTTAGCGATATGAGGCCTGCCAATAACTGCATCTCCGGCTAACTCAATCACTTTTTCGAATTTAATTTCAACACCAATATGCTGCAGTCTTTCAACTATTTTCTTGCTGCGAGATAGTCTATTTTTTCTGGCCCTTCTGCAATATTCAGATAACCTGGTATCGTCTAAACGAGCAAATAGACCGAGTATATGCACTTCTGTTCCATTCCAACTGCAACTGACTTCAATTCCTGGAATAACCTCAATATTGCGAAGCGTGTTAGCTCGACCAATGGCCTCGTCAATGCCATCTAGTGTATCGTGATCAGTAAGGGCAACTACTTTAAGTCCGTTTTCAGCACATTTATTCACAAGCTCAGATGGACTTAATGTCCCGTCTGATGCGGTGCTGTGGAGATGTAAATCTAAATCGAACATTAACGTTCACACATGTCTAAGTAAATACATAACTACCATATAATTTGAAATTCAATATATTAAACCTTGTTTTAATGTATCAAACTCTTATTATCTTCGCAGCGTTACTGAGCCAACTCTATCGATCTGCTTTCGCGTATTACCGTCACCTTAATTTGACCTGGATAAACTAATGTTTCTTCAATCTTGTTAGCAATTTTCCTAGCTAACTCAGATGCCATTAAATCATCCACGTTATCTGGTTTTACTAATACTCTAATTTCCCTGCCAGCCTGGATGGCGTAACATTTTTCAACTCCCTCAAAACCAGTGGCTACATCTTCTAGTGCTTCTATCCGCTCTATGTAGTGTTCAAGAGTATCGCTTCTGGCGCCCGGCCGAGCAGCACTAATGGCATCGGCGGCGGCAACAACAAAGCCTTCCACAGAACGTGGTTCATCATCATGATGATCAGCAATACAATCACAAATTGCCTTAGAAACTTTATATTTAGCCGCAACATCAGCGCCAATTTTGGCATGGCCACCCTCAATTTCATGGCTAAGAGCTTTGCCTAGGTCATGTAGCAACCCACCAGTTTTTGCTGTCTTAACGTTAGCACCCAATTCGGACGCGATCATGGCAGCTAAATTACCAACTTCAATGCTATGAAGTAGTACATTTTCGCCATAGCTGTATCTATATTTTAATTTGCCAAGTAACTTAACTATCTCTGGATGTAAGCCACGAACGCCTGTTTCAAATACGGCATCCTCACCGCTCTTCCAAATATTAGCCGAAATCTCTTTCTCAGACTTAGATACGATATCTTCGATACGAGCGGGATGAATCCTGCCATCGGCAACTAATTTACTAACTGCCATTTTTGCAATTTCTCTCCGAACTGGATCAAAGCAAGATAGCGTCACCTGTTCTGGAGTGTCATCTATTATTAAATCTACTCCGGTAGCCTTCTCAATAGCTCTTATATTCCGTCCTTCTCGTCCAATCAGACGACCTTTCATGTCATCAGATGGCAATGAAACAGAAGCTATAGTCATTTCAGAAACAACATCCGAGGCAAGTCTATGGATAGCTTGGCCTATTATACTTTTAGCCTTATCCTCTGCCTCTTCTCTGATTCGTTCCTCATAATCTCTATATCTACGTGTAACTTCATGCTGAATTTCTTCTGAAGCTTTTTCCAGCAAAAGACTTTCAGCCTCCTGATTAGAAATACCAGCTAGATTTTCAAGTAATTCAAGTTGCTTTTTTAGAACTTCATCTACTTCATTCCTAACTAACTCCAAGTCCTTTTCTTTTGAATGCCATGTCTTTTCACGTATTTCTAAATTATGATTTCGACGATCAAGTTGTTCTTCTCTTTTACTTAATCTACGCTCTGAGTCCTTTATCTCAGATCGCTGTTCGCGCAATTCGGATTCAGTAGCTGTTCGAATCCTAAGACTCTCTTCTTTAGCCTCAATAATTATGGCTCTTTTACTCTCATGAGCTTCAGATTTTAAAAGCTCAGCGTCCTCGTGCGCTTCATGTAATCGCCTTCGATTAACAATTTTTTTCCAGTAAAATCCAACTAATGCTCCTGCTCCCAATCCAATCAAGACGGCGATGATAGTAATAACCGTGTTTAACACGCCCATCACCTCCTTATTAACTTTTTAAATCAACCTAAGAATTTTTAGATTGATGGAAGCTCAGAAACTTGAGTGGGATTCTATATTTAGCCATAAATCATGTCAATTTTGAGAAATGGTTCACGAACCGCGTAATAGACGGTTTAAAACGAAATCTACACTGATTTTAGTTAATAAAAAGCTAATTAACCGATCTTGTTTCATAAGTTATCTAATTAGTTCTAGCCAGAAATCTTCATTATCGGGCCTGTCTTTTTTATGATTGACCCTCTACAATTTGAGCCGTAGAATAGGATCAAATAAGCCCTTATAATCAATTACAGGTTTCCACCAATGAGGTATTGGCTCTAACACTGATGTACATAAGACATATTTCTTTCTTAAATGAGCCAATCTAATGACTTCTAGTAGAAATAAAAATCATATGACTTTTGATTCTGGTATTCATGAGGAATGCGGAATAGTAGGCGTATTTTCCGCTGATGAATCTGTAACTCGTATTGCGTTTTTTGGGTTATTTGCTTTACAACATAGAGGACAGGAAAGCGCAGGTTTTGCTTCATGGGACGGGACCGAACTAAGGATTAAAACTGCCATGGGTCTTGTTGCACAAGGCTTCACTGAAGATCAAATATCCTTGCTACCTGGACACTCGGCCATTGGTCATACCAGATACTCAACCACAGGAAGCAGTCATTCAAAAAATGCCCAACCTATCAGATCAAAAGGACCCAATGGAGAAATTGCTCTTGCACACAACGGTAATGTTGTTAATTCTGTAGAACTTCGTAGAGAACTTATTGATTGGGGCTGTAACTTTGAAACATCAAATGATTCTGAGATCATCGCCCATATGCTCACATATTTACCTGGTTCAGACTGGGGTCAAAGATGTTCTTCATTGATGAGACGACTTAGCGGAGCGTATTCTCTGACTGTGCTCACCAAAGAGGGAGTTATGGCTATACGTGATCCTTTAGGTGTCAGGCCGTTATGCATTGGCTCTCTTGGTAAAGGCTGGGTAATTGCATCAGAAACCTGTGCTCTCGATCATGTCGGGGCTAAATTCATTCGTGAAGTTATGCCAGGGGAAGCCATAATGGTAAATTCAGATGGCATAAAGACAATCTACCAAAAACCGAGTAATGGCCGAGCTGCTTCTTGTATCTTTGAAAACATTTATTTTGCTAGACCTGATAGCAGTTTGGATGGAAAACTTGTCTATACTCAAAGAATGGAAATGGGAGCTGAGTTGGCACGCAAATACCCCGTTGAAGCAGATCTAGTAATCGGGATACCAGATAGCGCTACCGCCGCCGCTGTGGGCTATTCCAAAGCTTCAGGAATACCATATGGGGAAGGCGTAATCAAAAATCGTTACGCAGGGCGTACTTTTATATTACCTGATCAAAGGCAGCGAGAATTAGGAGTTAGGCGAAAACTGAATCCACTGCCCGATATTATTAAAAACAAGAGACTTGTCGTTGTTGATGATTCAATTGTGAGAGGTACTACTACTCCACATGTTGTTAATCTGTTAAAAAGCGGTGGTGCCAAGGAAATCCATTTAAGGATATGTGCCCCTCCGATAAAATGGCCATGCCACCTAGGCGTTGACTTGGCATCAAAACGAGAGCTTATTGCTGCTAATAAATCCGTGGAGGAAATAAGAGAATTTATTGGCGCGGATTCCCTCGGATATCTTGACATAGAAAACTTATTGGATTCAGTTAATATTCCAAAAGACAAAGTATGCCTAGGTTGCTTTAGTGGCAATCACCCTATACCTGTCCAGCTTGAAATGGACAAACTTGCTCTCGAATTTTAAATCAAACTATGAATATAGGTTAAATTGAGTAAACACCCTGTAGATAAATATAAACTTGCTGGAGTAGATCGTAACTCCGCTGAACAAATAAAAATTTCTCTTGCTAATATAGCAAAATCGTCACATGGAAAGGAAGTTTTATCTGGGATAGGAGGTTTTGGCGGTTTATATAAACTAGCTAGTTATACAAATCCTGTCCTGGTATCAAGTACTGACGGCGTTGGTACAAAATTACTTCTAGGGAAATTAACTGGCAATTATAAGAATTTAGGAATTGACCTTGTAAATGCATGTCTTAATGATGTAATTGTCAGTGGTGCGACGCCGATATTCTTTTTAGACTATATTGCAATTGGAAAAATCGATCAGACCATCATCAACCAGCTGGTATCCGGAATGAATCTTGCATGTGAAGACGCCGGTTGCGCTCTAATCGGCGGTGAAACAGCTGAAATGCCTGGGATATACGATGATGATGATTTTGATATGGCGGGATTCGTCGTAGGGGTTGCAGAAGAAGATGAATTACTGAACCCAAATGCAATTAATGCTGGCGATTCTCTTGTTGGTATCCCATCAAGCGGTATACATACCAACGGTTTCTCATTAATTAGAAAGGTATTTGATATTGAAAATGATCATACAATACTAAGTAAATACTCTGATACTTTGGGGCGCACCTTGGCTGAGGAAATATCAGAGCCTCACCGTTCATATGTGAAAGAAACTGATCTTATAAGAGGTAAAGTAAAGTCTCTAGCTCATATAACCGGGGGCGGATTGATAGAAAACATGCCAAGAGCTTTACCTAAAGGAATCGGTGCCAAATTCGATCAACAGTCTTGGGATGTACCTGTCATCTTTGATTTGATTAAATCAGAGGGAAATGTATCTTTTATCGAAATGAATCGTGTTTTTAACATGGGTCTAGGAATGATTGCAATATGCGATTCGAGCAATGTAGATTACATTCTTGAATCAATCCCAAATTCAAAATTGGTGGGAGAAACTATAGCAAGTACAGAATCAGAGATATTAATTTAACTATATGAAAGCTATATTAAGTGTATATGACAAAACTGGAGTAATTGAGTTAGGCAAAAGCCTATCCGACTCCGGACTGGAGATTATAAGCACGGGCGGGACTTATAAACAATTATCAGACTCAAATATTAAAGTAACCGCTGTAAAAGAAGTAACTGACTTTCCAGAAATTCTTGACGGTCGGGTAAAAACTCTCCATCCAAAAATTTATGGAGGGATTCTAGCCAGGCGCAATGATGAAAATGATATAGCTCAATTATCCGATCACGCGATATCCACAATTGATTTGGTAGCCGTAAATTTATACCCGTTCTCACAGACAATATCTAACCCAAAATGCACACTAGACAACGCATTAGAAAATATTGATATAGGTGGTCCTTCGATGCTAAGAGCTGCTGCTAAAAACTTCAAGGATGTAATTGTGATTGTCGATCCAAAAGACTACGATAAAGTCGCAGGTACTATTGCAGAGAATGGCTTAAAAGGAATTGACTTCAATTATCGAAAATATCTAGCGCACAAAGCTTTCAAACACGTGTCAGAATATGATTCTATTATTAGCAATTACCTTAATGAAAATCATACTTTTTCATTAGAATCATTTGCCAATAACCTCGATAAGGTCTCTACTCTGAGATACGGTGAAAACCCTCATCAATCAGCATCATTGTATAGGTATCCTAAATCTTCCACAGGCATAGCAAACGCAAGCAAGCTACATGGTAAAGATCTTTCTTTTAATAACATATTAGATGCTGATGCTGCATGGAACATCGTATCTGACTTCGATGAAACCGCTGCAGTGGTAGTTAAGCATAACAACCCATGTGGATTGGCTGTAAATAAAGATCAGGCTGTAGCATACAAGCTTGCATTTGAGGGTGATCCCGTATCGGCATATGGAGGCATATTAGGTTTCAATCGAAAAGTTAATCTTGAAACAGCAAAAGCCTTTAAATCAGTGTTTTACGAAGTGATTGTTGCTCCTGGTTTCGATCAGGAAGCTTTAGATTTATTAGGTAAAAGAAAGAATTTGAGAATTTTAGAGGTTGGGAAAAATCCAAGTCCAACTGGCCAAGTAGAAATCAGAAACATATCGGGTGGGGCTTTAATACAAGACATTGACGTACAACGAGCCGATCGTAACTCATGGACCGTGGTGACTAAAAAACCTCCAACAAAAGACCAGATGGATGATCTTGCCTTTGCTTGGACCACCGTAAAACACGTAAAATCGAATGCCATTGTTTTGGCTAAAAATAATCAGTTGTTAGGAATGGGGTCAGGTCAGCCAAATCGCTTAAATTCTATTCACTTAGCAGTACGGGCTGCTGGTAATTCTTCACAAGGAAGTGTGTTGGCTTCGGATGCGTTTTTTCCCTTTGCGGATAATATTGAACTAGCTTCTAAGGCTGGAGTTTTGGCTTTTATCCAGCCTGGAGGATCTATTAGAGATGACGAAACAATTGAAACAGCTAATAAACTAGGTTTATCAATGGTGTTTACCCATATGCGCCATTTCAAACATTAAATTTACATAACTTTATTAATATTAAAACAATGAGCCACTCAGTCGAATTTATATTGCCCGTATTAAATGAAGAAAAAATTATTTCTGCATCTGTTTATGCAATTCATAATTTTCTTGAAGCACACTTTGAGGACTATGCTTGGCAAATAACGATAGCTGACAATGGTTCTACCGATAAAACCGCTGATATATCCAAAATTTTATCAACTAAGTTTGATCGAGTTAACTATGTGAGGATTGCTCAGAAAGGTCGTGGAAGGGCATTGAAGCAATGCTGGACATCTTCTCAATCCGATATAGTCGCATATATGGATATCGATTTATCAACTCAATTAGATGATATCAGACCCTTATTGGATTCCATTTCAAAAAACAGTTATGACTTAGCTATAGGTTCAAGATTAATTAAAGGGTCGATAGTGGAAGGCAGATCAAGAAAACGAGAAATCACATCTAGGGCATACAATAAAATCATCCAGTTGGTATTTTCTGTGAATTTTAATGACGCCCAATGTGGATTTAAGGCAATAAGCAGATCTGCAGCTGATCATATAGTGCCTTTGATCAAAGACTCTGGTTGGTTTTTCGATACTGAATTACTGGTCATTGCAGACAAATGTGACTATCGTATCAAAGAAGTACCTGTCAGATGGTCAGACGATCCAGATACCCGCGTAAAAGTCTTAAGCACCGCTCTCTATGACTTATGTGGTTTAGCTAGACTAAAATTTGGCGGTCTTAGATCAGCCAAATCTAAGTTAAGATTCAGTAGACAGTAAAAATGCCTTCAGTGGTGTGAATTCTGATAATTAACTCTGTGTACAGGATAAGTTATTAATTCAAAATACAGTAAGCTTAAGTTTATATCCCAAATAGAATAGAATATCCTATGGTAAAACAAATCTTTATTTTATTAGCAGAGATCCTCAGGTTTTAGGTTAGGAGTAAATATGGCTAATCCAGAATTTGATATTAAACGCCCAACGATGATCGGTGATACGTCCGATAACTCATTGCAAAAAACCACTCAGATTTTACGTGGTGAAGGAATTAATCCTGTAGTTGTGATGGAATTTTCTCCCTCATCTTTTGGGGTTTTATGTGGTTTGCGTGAGGTTAAAACCCTGCTTGAAAAGATTCTTCCCGAAGCTGGAAGTGAAGTTTGGGCAATTGAAGAGGGAAATTCAGTCGATGCAGGAGAAGTAGCTCTTAGAGTCAAATCGCCTTATGGATCTATTGGGCTTTATGAAACTGCTATCAGCGGTATTTTGTCGTCATCAACCGGGTGGGCTACTGCTGCTAAAGAGTGCGTCGATGCAGCAGATGGCACTCCGGTTTATTCAATCGGGGCTAAAAGCGTGCATCCTAATGTCTCCGCCATAATGGATTATGCATCAATAATAGGTGGATGTGTGTCGTGTTCCACTATTCTTGGCGCCAGACTTTCCGGAGTGACTCCTATTGCAATTATGTCTCACCCATTATCTTTGATTATGGGGGATACCGTGCGAGCTTTACAGGCTTTTGACAAACACACCCCACAAGATGTACCCAGAATAGCCTTAGTAGATACACATCGGGACGAAGGAGAAGAGGCAATTGCTACTGCAAGAGCCCTTAAAGATCGTTTGCGAGGGGTAAGAATAGATACAACACAGGAAAGAGGTGGAGTAAGCATTAACTTAGTGCAGGAGATTCGTGCTCGACTGGATCTTGCAGGATTTCAACACGTAGACATTTCAATTTCCGGAGGATTAACTCCTGCAAAAATTAAAGGTTTTGTTGATGCCAAAACGCCAATTCAAAGTTTTGGAGTTGGATCATATATTGCAAGCGCAAATTCAAACCCATTCAATGCAGATATACATGAAATTGATGGACGTCCTGTGGCAAGACGAGGAAAAATTCCTGGTATAACACAAAATACTCGACTCGATAGAATTATTTAATAGAAATTTCCGTTGCGGCTAATGTTAAAGCAGGACTATCGGTATCAATCACCTTAGCCCAATCTGATATTCCACATCCTGCCACCCAGATTATACCTTTGACCGAGCATATCACTGGCATTGATTGACGCTGAATCTTAGGAATCTTATGATCGACGAATATATCTTGCACTTTCTTTGTGCCTTCCATCCCTAGTGGTTGCATTCTATCTCCATTTTGCCAGCCTCGTACCCAAATAGGATTACCAGCTAATCGTTTATCCACCTTAACGGTTGTATGGTCTTTATTTGAAAAATTTGAATCTATAGTGTTTTCAAAAGATGAATTTATTCGCCAACCAGGAATATCTGTTATTCCTGGGATTTTCATCATATATTCGCCATCAATACTAATTACCGATTTATTTTTTTTAAACGACAGAATCGTCGCATCTTTTTCTGTATAAGCTTCGATTCCATTTGGTAGATTAATTAACTTGCCTGTGCCTCCAAGCATTAAATTCACTATTTCCCTAACATGTATCTGCCGTATGTTTTTTAATCCGTGATTTAGCTCTTCTAAGGCTTGTAAGATTAAACCACTTCTCAGAGCAGGATGAAGTTCGATTACATCATTATTTATTACAACTTTTTCTTTATAAAAAGTTACATGCTGGCCATAAATCTCTTTTGCACAAGATTGAATAAAATCATTCGCTTCTGATGCATTCGATGCAAGGCGAATTAGAGACTCTTCTACATTTTTGTTGAACTCTTTCAACGCAGGGATAAGTTGTTTCCGGATTCTATTTCGAGTAAAACTTTCCTGGTCATTAGATGAATCATGCCTGGGCTTCAAATCATTGTTTATGCAATATTCATAAGTCTGATCTCGAGTTACATTCAGAAATGGACGAAATATTGGGACGCTTACACCATGAGTTGACATAAATGACATCTCTTTCATTCCAGATATTCCTTTTAATCCAGATCCTCTTAGTGCATTGAAAAGAATGGTCTCTGACTGATCTGTGAATGTATGTCCTATTGCAACAGCATCTGCCGCGTTCTCAATTAGCTTATTTGACAGAAATTCATACCGCACCTCTCTTGCCGCCTCTTCCAATGACAACTTCTTGTTATCTTTTATTGATTGAACATCAGAACTTCCAAGTACACACGGAATTTGTAATTTACTGGCTAACTCTGACACAAATTCTGAATCCAATTTAGATTCCATTCCTCTGAGATTATGATTCAGATGAGCAACCACCAAATCTATGGACAATTCCTGTTGCAGAGAATAAAGCACATGAAGTAAGGCTAAAGAATCCTGGCCACCCGAAACTGCAACAAGTAAACAAGATCCCTCTAAATTTGCTTTTGAAATTGACTCTTTGACAGCAGATTTAATATCTAAAACATTTTTTGATTTCATTGCACTCGGTTACGTTTTATTATTTATTTTCAGCAAGCTTACTTTTTCCATTAAAAGGCTTGATTAATCGGATCGACTCTACCTTAAACTTCCTCATTTCCAATACTTCAACCTTTATTTGGTTAAACTCAAATTGTTCTCCTGCAACGGGTATATGGCCAAGATGGTCAAGCACGAACCCAGCTACAGTTTCAAAGTCTCCATTGGGTAAATCAATCTCGAATGCTTCTTTTGCTTCATCTATATCCATGCTCCCATCTACTTGGAAGGTGAATTCATTAATAGCCTCATATTCTTCCTCTGGAGCTTCACCGTCCTCTCCAACGGGGCCAGCTAATTCTGTTAACAACTTCTTTAATGTAACCAATCCTGCAATTCCACCAAACTCGTCAACAATTATAGCTATTTGACTACCAGACATACGCATATCTTGAAATAATTCGCTAATTCTCTTGGTTTCAGGGAAAAAATATGCTGGACGCAACTGTTTTGTAATTACCTTTCTCATTTCAATGCTATTGCCTGAAATAGACTTCAGAATATCCTTTGAAGAAATAATTCCAGTTACGTTTTCAGTTTCTCCTTGATATACAGGAAATCTGGTATGTGAGTTTTCAGCGTAGACATTTAGAAACTGTTCAACTGTTGAATCCTGCTCGACAAATACGATTTCAGTCCTAGGTGTCATCACTTCGCGAGCTTGTCTATCACCAAATCTAAATACGTTTTCTAATAGTTCTGCTTCTTCGGGTTCAAAAGCCCCCTCAGCCTCGCCTATATCAATTAATGTACGTATCTCGCCTTCGGTTATGGATGGCGACTCTGATTCGTGTTCAACTTGCCTCACTAATATAGTTCGGCTTACAAACTGAATGCCAACGATGACGGGATAGAAAGCGGTTTCCACGACTTTCAAAGGCCTAGCATAAACAAAAGCAACCTTTTCGGAGTTTCTGATCGCGAATGCTTTAGGTATTACCTCACCGAAAATAAGTAGTGCAGCAGTACCCAGCACCGTCGCCACGATCACACCAAATAATTCGTCCTCCATAAAATCCATTACCAACATAGTCACTAATGAGGCAAAAAGTATGTTGACTAAATTATTGCCCAATAGAATTGTTGCCAATAGCCGCTCGGGGCTATTTAGCATTTTTTGAACTCGTAGGGCCTTTAAATCGCCAGTGCTAACCAAATGTTGAAGCCTGGGTGTGTTTTGCAAAGCTAAAAACGCCGATTCCGCACTAGAGAAAAAAGCTGATAAAGCCAACGAAATTAATATTAGAATGATGTACCAATATGGCACGTCCAACAGAGGACCCCTAAAACTTTTAACTAATCACCTGTTTAATATACACGTTTTTGGTGATCAAACTATTTTACAACTTAATTCGCTTTATAGGCTAATTTCTTTACTTACATTAAGGGAATTCCAAACTTTATCAATTGAACCTAAAGCTACTCCCGACGAAAAGCCTCGGCGCAGAAGTTTGCCATACAGCTTCCGTTTAAATTGTTTAATATCCTTGGTTCCAATAGTACGGAACATCCGCTCGGCTAACTGATGGGCATTAAGGTTATCGTCCACATTCACTAAAGCTTTATTTACAATATTTGAAGAAATTCCCTTTTCAAATAATTCTTTACGAATCATTGATGAACCTAAAAATTTCTGTCTAACCCTGGATTCAGTCCACCAATTTGCAAATTTCTCATCATTTACCATCTCGTTTCTAATTAACCAATCCATAGTAATTCCAACAGTTTCATGGTCAAATTTGTCCGATAGTCGGTTTTGAATTTCAGCGGTGGATCGTGGCCTATAGCTCAATAACCTGAGCGCAGATATCTTTGCAGCCGTAGTTAATTTTTCACTCATTATAAATTGGCTCTGTATGTATCGAATGAACCCTGATTAACGTTTATTAACCTTTTATTCTTCTACTTTCCCATTTTTCCTAATCATGTTTTCGATACTAGTAGCTATTTCTGTATTATCTCGCAAGAAAGTTTTGGAGTTTTCCCTGCCTTGTCCTAATCGTGTGTCGCCAAAAGAATAAAAGGATCCATTTTTTTTCACTATTCCCATTTCATCGCCAAGTTCAAGGAGATCTCCTTCAAGGCTGACTCCCTGATTAAACATAATATCGAATTCCGCTACTTTGAATGGGGCTGCAACTTTATTTTTTACTACCCGAGCCCTAACCCTATTTCCTACCACATCGGTGCCTGACTTTATAGATTCTGCTCGACGCAAATCTATCCTAACTGAAGAATAGAACTTCAATGCTCTACCACCAGGTGTCACCTCTGGGCTTCCCCATATTACTCCAACTTTCTCTCTAATTTGATTAATAAATAATACTGCTGTGTTTGATTTGCTAATTGATCCGGTAAGTTTTCTTAAAGCCTGTGACATTATTCTTGCTTGAAGGCCCACATGAGTATCGCCCATATCGCCTTCTATTTCTGCTTTCGGAACTAGGGCTGCAACACTATCTATAACAACAATTTCAACAGCTCCACTCCTAACCAAATACTCACATATCTCTAGTGCCTGCTCAGCTGAATCAGGCTGCGAAACAAGTAAATCTTCTGTGTTTACTCCACATTTGCCGGCATATAGAGGGTCTAGAGCATGCTCTGCGTCTATGTAAGCTGCCGTACCTCCGTTCTTTTGAGCATTAGCCATAATATGATATGCAACGGTTGATTTTCCTGATGATTCTGCGCCGAATATTTCTGTGACTCGCCCATGTGGTATTCCACCAATACCTAATGCCATATCTAAAGCTATAGATCCCGTAGAAATACTTTCAACCTTACCTTGCCCTTCGGCATCTCCCAGCCTAATTACAGCGCCTTTGCCAAATTGTCTATCAATCTGGCCAATAGCTAAGTCCAGTGATTTGGTTTTGTCTTCACTCATTAAAGTATCCTTACATGAACCTCGACTCGAATGTCGGTATAAATGATCGTAACACGTAAGCCTTTAACTGTAAACACATTTGTTCTAATTTTGTATTAAACTCAAATTAATCTATTAACCTATTAAGGTAAATTAAGGTCAATATATTGTGATTAACTTGCGCTATTACACACTCCGTGGTATGAATGCACCCCAATATGAAGTATTTACTTAATTTTAAGTAATTTACAAGTATAAAACTTATAAGGAGTATTCATGAGTAACAAAGGAAAAGGCATATGCCTAATTTTAGGCCCAGTAGTTGCTTTTATCGGATGGATTCTTTACCAGGCTACGTTTATTGGTAGTACTGAGAATGATGACATTGCTGGTTTGTTAAGCAATGCTGAGGGCGGAACAGTGATGGCAACAGTTGTGATTATATTAATCATAGTTGGTTTACCAATATTCATTGCTGGCCTGAGAGGCATCAAAGGACAAGCTGGCGGAACATTCGAAACATTAGGTATCGGATTCGTTACCCTGGGAGTTATAGTTTTTGTGGCTACCATAGGACTATTAGGCACCCATGTTGAAATGGGAGATAAATTAGCTGAGTATACCGCTGGAATTGGAGCAGCTACAGCAGGTGGTGACGCAGCTGCCGCAGCCAAATACATGGATGCTGCATACGCAGCGCAAATATCCACTGGTGCTGTACAAGCATTTAATGTTGCAGCAAACAACATAGGATCTCTGCTTTGGGGCGCTGGTTTCTTTCTTATCGGAGTTGCGTATACTTTAAATTCGAGCTTTAAAAGCATAATTCCAATGATTCCACTAGGGCCGCTAGCAGCCATTATTGGAATATTGATAATAGTCTCTGTGCTTATTATCGACCCAACAGCAGGCAGCAATACAGCGGGTATAGTTGGAGGAGTAAGTTTCGCAATTTCAGTATTGTGGAGCGTTTTAGTTGGAGCAAAACTAGCTACTAGCTCTGACTAAACAATAAGAGTAAGAGAAGCGCAGAGAAAATAGTTTTCTATCTGCAATGTGCTTGGCTGGCGTACCAACAAACCAGCCAAGCACATTCTTTTTTAACCCTTTCTGAATCCAAGACTTTTTAGTACGTAATTAATCAGTTAAACTTATATTCACAAATTTGGAACTTTTTAAGAAGAAAATTTATATATGTCTAAACCATTAATAGGAATTACTGAAAGCGAACCTCAATACATGGCTCCTTTTATTGACGTTATAGAGAAAGCAGATGGAGAACCATTTCCGATATATCCTGAAGACAACATAGATGTTAAATCTACCCTTGATAAACTGGATGGTTTATTAATTGGTGGTGGCCCAGATATTCATCCCTCTGAATATGGAGAATCAATTGATCCAGATGCTAACGTATCTAGTCAAGTTGAGCGTGACGCAATGGAGCTCCCTCTGTTAAAAATGGGGATGGAACTTGATATGCCAATCTTATGTGTATGTCGAGGTATGCAAGCATTAAACGTTGTACTAGGCGGGAAATTGATTCAGGATCTTGGCGATGCATATCCTGGTCATGGATATAGTTTAAATGAAGGTGGAGACAAAACAACTTCAAAGCATCGTATTTTTATAGCCCCGGGCACAAAACTTGCTTCATCGGTCGGATCTGGAGGGATTGTCAGAGTCAACAGTTGGCACCATCAAGGAGTTAACTCTGCCAAGCAATCCAAGAAGCTACTTGCTTCTGCATATTCATTGGAAGATGGGCTGGTTGAGGCAATGGAAAGCCCTAATCATTCATGGGTACTAGGAGTACAATTTCATCCGGAATTGAGGGGTGAAATGCCGCCTCATTTTGACAGGCTATTTGCAGCACTTGTAGCTAAATCTCAGCAAAAATCGCAAGTTTAAATATGTTAGCACATATATTCTGGCCTATTTTAGAACTTTATCGAAAATAAGTTTTGCTTTTTCTTATGTTACTGTTATAATCGAGGTTGCAAATGTATAGTAATCAATGGGGTATAAAAACAGTTATATCGTTGCAAGAAAAAGCAACCAAAAGTTGTCTCCTCAAGCGACTGATATTAAGTCACCCACTTTACCAAACAAACTTAACACAAAGATCATCATCTTCATGCGATTCATAACCGGAGAAACGTATGGTTAGTAACCCACTTATAGGCAACGTAAAACCAACTCAATTAACTCATGAAATGCGCTCGTCTTATTTGGACTACGCAATGAGTGTAATAGTTTCGCGAGCATTACCGGACGTTAGAGACGGGTTGAAGCCAGTTCAGAGGCGTATTTTATATGCCATGAACGATCTAGGCATGCGCCCCGGCACTCCATACAAGAAAAGTGCTCGCTTAGTAGGTGAAGTTCTAGGTAAATACCATCCTCATGGCGACTCAGCTATCTACGATGCAATGGTAAGAATGGCTCAAAATTTCTCAATGAGAATGACGTTAGTTGATGGCCAAGGCAACTTTGGCTCAGTAGATGGAGATCCTCCAGCAGCCATGCGTTATACAGAAGCGCGTTTATCAAGAGTAGCAGAAGAAATGTTGGTAAACCTTGATGAGGAAACAGTTGATACAGCTGATAACTTTGATAACACCCTGCAAGAGCCCACTGTATTGCCGGCTCGATTGCCAAACTTACTAATAAATGGTGCATCCGGCATTGCTGTCGGCATGGCTACAAATATTCCTCCACATAACCCAGGTGAGGTATGTTCAGCAATAATTAGGTTAATTGATGATCCAGAGCTAACAGTGCCTGAATTAATGAGATCCGTTAGGGCTCCAGATTTTCCTACTTATGGAACAATTATGGGTAAGGAAGGAGCGCTAAGTGCATACACAACCGGCAAGGGTGGAGTTGTTGTTCGTGCTAAAGCAGAAATTGAGGCAGATAAACGTGGAAAACGACTTAGAATCGTTGTTACAGAGCTACCTTACCAAGTAAATAAAGCATCCTTGATAGAAAAAATAGCTGCTCTCAGTAAAACCAAAAGATTTGAAGCAATTACTGAAGTCAGAGACGAATCAGACCGAAAGGGAATGAGAATGGTCTTTGAGCTTCGTGGTGGAAGTCAGCCATTGGTTGTATTAAACAATTTATACAAATACACCTCAATGCAAAGTAGTTTCTCTGCAAACATGCTGGCTTTAGTAGACGGTCGACCGAAAGTATTAGACCTGAAAACCATTTTGGTAGAGTTTATAAAATTCCGTAGGCAAATTATTACCCGAAGATCTGAATTTGAACTTAGAAAAGCCAAGGCCAGGGCTCATATATTAGAAGGGTTAAACCTAGCACTTAATGACCTTGATGCAGTTATTGAATTAATAAGGCGCTCCGATAGTGCAGAAGCAGCAAAAAAGGGCCTTATAGAAAAATTTTCGTTATCTGATTTACAAGCTCAAGCCATTTTGGATATGCAGCTCAGGAGAATCGCCGCACTAGAACGGCAACGTATTGAAGATGAATATAAGCAAGTGCAGACGAGAATTGGCGAACTTGAAACATTACTGGGCGATCCCGCTAAAATCGATGCGGTTATAAAAGATGAAACCGAAGAACTCAAGAAAAAACACGGAGATAAGCGTCGAACCAAAATAGAGGGTGCTGCTGAAGATCTAAGCCGTGAAGATCTAGAACCTCACGAGTCTGTGGTCGTAACTCTAAGTCACAGTGGTTATATAAAACGTATACCCGCCACAACTTACCGAAACCAACATCGTGGAGGTAAAGGCGTTGTAAGTATGAAGACAAAAGAGGATGACCTGATTCGTGAACTACTGGTCTGTGATTCTCATGATATTTTGTTATTTTTTACCGAGAAAGGCAGAGTGCTCCCGCTAAAAACATACGAACTCAGACCCGATACTAGTCGAAACACAAGAGGCACGCCTCTGATTAATGTTATTCCGCTAAAGTCAGATGACAAAGTAAATGCTGTTGTTGCAGTAAGTAATTTAGACGCTGAAAATGCCTACCTTGTTATGGGCACAAGAGAAGGGGCAATAAAACGAGTTTCTCTTGCATCCATAAATAGTTTACACAGGCGTCGCTCTGGCCTAAATATAATGAACCTTAGAGGAACAGACGAGCTAGTTACAGCAAGACTAGCCAAGGATGATGATGATGTGGTTATGATAAGTCAACAGGGCATGTCTATACGATTTGCAATATCCGATGTCACTGCTAGGCAGCGAGCGGCAGGCGGAGTCCGTGGTATGGAAATACGACCTAAAAAAGTTAAGGGCAATAAAAAACCTGTAAAAGACTATATTGTAGGAATGAGCATCATAGACAGTGACAGTGATAGTAAATTGTTTGTGATTAGCAAAAAAGGGTTTGGGAAACTAACCTCATTGAAATACTATCGTAAGCAAGCCCGTGGAGGCAGAGGATTAAAAACCTTTAGAATAACTGCCAGAACAGGCGTAGTTGCGGCCGCTGAGGTAGTTACTGACGACCTTGAAGTCTACGTAATATCAAAACAGGCAAAAGTATTGCGGACAAACCTGTCGGAGATTTCCAGCATTGGGCGAATAACCCAGGGTGTAACTATATTTAAACTGCCAGCTGGTGATTCAGTTACTTCTATTTCGGTTTGTACAGATATTGAGCCTCAACAAGCATTTGATATAGAAGCCTTAAACTCACAAATTAGTGGTAACAATAAATCTCCTAAGAAATAAACTTCCTCATAGTGATTTAAATTTACCGATCCTCTTATTGTCGTAAGTAAAATGTGTTAGTCTCGTTGTGTTATGTTTGAAAACCTGTCTAATAAATTAACACAAACTTTAAAGACCCTCAGCAATAAAGGCCGAATAACAGAGAAAGATCTTGACGTTGCTATGCGGGAAATACGCTTAGCATTATTAGAGGCCGATGTAAACTTCAAAGTGGTTAAAAACCTGATAGTTCGCATTAAAGAACGAGCGGTCGGAAGTGATATTCTCGAAAGTTTAAACGCTCACAATCAAATCGTTAAGATAACAAATGATGAACTGACTTCGATATTAACTGGCACTTCTCATTCGCTGGATAAAAACTCAGATAAATCAACCATATTACTGGTCGGGTTAAACGGTGCAGGTAAAACTACAACTGCAGCTAAATTGGCAAAACATTTAAGCGATTCTGGTCAAAAACCTTTTTTGGTTCCGGCTGACTTAGCCCGTCCCGCTGCTGTGACTCAGTTGATCAGTCTTTCCGAAAATCTGAGGTTAGAAGCATATAAGCCTGACCTGAATTCAACACCAGTTGAGGTTTGTAAAAATGCTATTCGTCAGAGCAACAAAGTCGATGCTGCTTGGACAATTATAGATACAGCCGGTCGGCTTCAAGTCGATGACGAGCTTATGAATGAACTCAAAAATATCAAAGACCAAGTTAGACCAGATGAAGTTCTACTAGTAGTTGATGCAATGACAGGCCAAGAGTCAGTAAACGTTGCCCAGTCATTTAATGAATATGTTGGATTGACAGGTTTAATTCTTAGTAAATTAGACGGAGACGCTAGAGGAGGTGCTGCCCTATCGATCACTAGTGTTACAGGGGTACCTATAAAATTTATTGGAACAGGTGAGCGCCCTGATGCTTTAGAACAATTCCACCCTGACAGACTCGCATCACGTATATTAGGAATGGGAGATATAGTTACATTAGCTGAAAAAGCGCAGAAAAACTTTGACCAAACTAAAACTTTAGAACTTGAAAAGAAAATGCGCCAATCAACGTTTGATTTAGAGGACTTTTTAGGGCAACTAGATAGTTTAAAATCAATGGGACCACTGGGTGATGTTTTAGGAATGATACCTGGGATGAGTAAACTCAGTAGCAAGTTAGACGATGCTAGCGTAAATGAACGTCATATTTCTCAAATACAGGCAATCATTCTATCCATGACTGTCGATGAAAGACGCAATCCAAATCTAATTAACGGTAGTAGAAAGAAGCGTATTGCCAGAGGTAGCGGCACGTCCGCACAGCAAGTGAATCAATTGTTAAATCAATTCACTCAGACTCGTAAATTAATGAAACAGATGAATTCTGGGCAAGGATTCAAGGCAATGCAGCGCTTACTACGCTAAGACTTTCTAGCAATACCCTTTAACACACTAGCAACTATATCATTGTAAGTTAGATGATACTTTTTTAATAACTGTTCTGGCTTTCCTGACTCAGCATAGCCCCTTAAACCCACCATCTCTATAGGAGCTGGGGCGTTTTGAGCTAATAAAGTCGCAACCATACTACCGAGACCACCCTGAATTAGATGCTCTTCAGCAGTAACAATGAGACCAGTTTTACCAACCGAACTTAATATAGCTTCCTGATCTAATGGAGCTACAGTGGCCATATTGATCACCGTTGATGAAATACCTTGTTGTTCAAGTTCTTTAGCCGCTTTCAATGATTCATTCACCATTATTCCATAAGATACAATTGTTACGTCATCTCCCTCTCTCATGACTTCCGCAGTTCCAATTTTAAAATCATAATCCTTCGTATGAACTATAGGGGTTGCTGGCCTGGAAAGGCGAATGTAAACTGGTCCATTCATTTCAATGGACGCCTTTATTGCATGCTCTGTTTCTGGTCCGTCAGCAGGTACTATTACAGTGAATGAAGGTAATGCCGACATTATTGCGATATCTTCGATGGACTGTGCAGACACACCATCTTCAGCAGTAAGAAGCCCACTATGGGTAAGTATCAATTTAACATTCAGTTTTGACTGGGAAACTCCCACACGCAACTGATCAAATGGTCTGGCAGTTCCAAAAACGGCAAATGTACTTACAACTGGAATTTTTCCCGATGCAGCAAGACCTGCAGCTACACTCACCATATTTTGTTCAGCTGGTCCGAAATCAAAAAAACGATCCGGGAATTCCGCTTGGAATTTATTCGCGAATGTTGATTTATTTAGATCTCCTCCAACTACAACCAAGTCAGAATATTCATGTCCAAGCTTAACTAAAAGATCACCTGCTACTTCACGTGTAGACGCCGAATTTGCCATAATATCTTCTATTCCCCTAATTCTTCCAAGGCTTTAGACAACTCCTCTGGTGATGGAGCTTTACCATGGAAATCAACATTATTCTCCATAAAACTCACTCCTTTACCTTTCAAGGTATTGGCGATGATCACTGATGGCCTGCCCTTGGTTTGTTCAGCTGTATGAAACGCAGAAAGTAGCTCGTCAACACTGTGTCCATCGACCTCCATTGAATGCCATCCAAATGACTTCCATTTATCAGCAAATGGTTCGAGACTCATAACTTCATGCGTCCACCTATCATTTTGAATTCTATTTCGATCGACTATCGCAACGAGATTATCTAATCCATGGTGTGATGCTGACATAGCAGCTTCCCATATTTGCCCTTCATCACATTCGCCATCACCAAGAAGAACGAAGGTACGTGAGGGTAGTTCATTTAAGCGACTCGCCAACGATACCCCAACACCAAATGATAGCCCTTGGCCTAAAGACCCTCCTGACATCTCAACACCTGGAGTTTTTATATGAGCATGGCCTTGAATTCTAGAGTCGATTTGCCGAAAGGTGTCTAGTTCTTTTACCTCAAAATATCCTGTTTCTGCCAAGACTGCATATAAGCCAGGACATGCGTGAGCTTTACTAAGAATAAACCTGTCTCTGTCTATCAAATCAGGCTTTGCTGGGTCGTGTTTCATGACTTCGCAATATAAGACCGCGAGAATGTCAGTCTCAGATAACGATCCTCCGGGATGTCCGCTGTTAGCTTTTGCTACCATATTTAGAACATCAATACGGACTCTCCTAGCTAAATCTTTTATTTCGAGTAAGCTAGAACCGTCAACAGACATAAACATCCTCTCTGAAAATCGTTATTTGTAATTAACTAAAACGTATAGGAACTTGAGTATTATATGTACAGTCAAGACAACTCGCTACTTATAATTTTATAAAGATAGCCTGTTCTTGAGAAAAACTGATACTGTCCCAATGAATACCATTAATAGATGGTACTTTTGATGGTCAAGTCCTTTAGGGTATATCTCGTCTTTTAAACATAATTGTCGCTAGTGTCAAGCCTATGAAACCCACGATTATTAGAATAGACAAGTTAACCCACGAAAGTGATTCTGAATTAACAAGGATTGATGGTTCATAGTAATGAAAGACCGATACATATCCTATCCAGTCGATTGAAGGCAGACTGTCAGCCAAAAATTCAATGAAAAACATTAATACCGTCACACCAGACGATAGCGCTAAGGTTTTGCCTCCTTCACTTAACATTGAAGATATTAGGTATCCAATTCCAGCAACGGCTAGGGCCAGAAAAAATACATTGATTTGAATCTTAAATACAAGATCATAATCTATCCCATTTACACCAAAAACTATTGATCCTAACCATGTACCTAAAATTGCGAAGCAAAGTAGTAAAACTGTACCTATGAAAGTGGTAGCAAGCTTTGCAAGAAAAAAGTCCTCTCTTGAAACAGGCCTAGACAAGAGAAGAAATATCGTGCCTCTTTCAATTTCCTTTGCTATAGCACTAGATGATGAAGCTATAACAAAACTTAGTATTATTATTAAATAAATCGGTTCTCTAAAACCGACTGCTAAATACCCCATTTCTTCTGATGCGTATTCTCCGCTAGCTTTTATTAAAGCACGGAAACCCTGAGGCATCGTTTCAATCATTTCAAAAAACATATCACCGAATGCATCAAATGTAGCCAGAAAGACAAACGAAAATAATAAAGCCGCAAAACAAAGAACAGGGACTGAAACTTTGCTACCTCTTAAAGTTGCCCAAAACACAAATCTCATAAAGATAAGTCCTTGTGATTTGAATCCTTGTAATACTCCAAAAAGATATCCTCTAAACTTGGTTCTTCTATAGACAAATCTTCGACTTCATAATTACTTAGCATTTTTATCAACGGGTTTATGTCGTGATCAAGTGAAAGTAAAACTTCATTATTCTTATTAGAAATTATGGTTGCTCCTTTTAAATCAAACTTCAAAGGTGCTTCATTTTTAAACTTGATCTTTGCTACTCGTCTCTTACGAGACTTAAGTTTCTTTATTTTTTCTATAACAATTAATTTGCCTTCACGAATAATAGCTACTCTTTCACAAAGATTTTCAACTTCAGACAACACATGGGAGGAAAAGAATATAGTACCTCCATTGTTACTAAACGATTTTAAGATTCCAAAAAGTGATATTTGGGTAAGTGGATCTAATCCCTGGGTAGGTTCGTCCATTATTAATAAATCCGGTTGATGCTGCATTGCTTGTATAATCGCCAGCTTTCTTTTCATTCCATGAGAATACTGTTTGATTTTACGGTTTAAATCTTTATGACTTAACTTTAGAGCCTCACAAAGCTCATTCAAAACATTTCGATTAAGACCTCCGTGTAAAGATCCAAAGTAATCAAGCAGCTCGATACCAGTACTATTATCGTAAAGAGAGGATAAGTCTGGAACAAAGCCAATTTTTTTACTTATATCGACAGTATCCTTCCAACAATTCATCCCAAAAATAGACGCCATTCCGGAAGTCGGATTTAAAAATCCAGTAAGAATTCGAATGGCTGTGGTTTTACCGGCTCCATTCGGGCCTAGAAATCCAAAAATTTCACCAGTTTCAACAGTGAGGTCCATATTTTGGATAGCAACATGTGAACCATAAGTTTTAGTGACAGATTTAAATGAAATAGGTTTGGGTGAGGCCATTTAATATAATTCTATATGACTACTCTACGATTGGCATCGACAAAATCCAAAGACTTATTGCAGTGTATATCAACATCAAAAGCAACATGGGATACTGACTTCTAATAGCATTATCATGAGATTTGAACATCTTTAAAGCAAATACGTGAGATATGTAAACCGCAAGCACGTGACCGATGACAATAACTGATACCGAGAAAAACCATGCTGCTTTTGCATTTATAGCATTCAATTTAATCTGGTAATCTGCAGATCCGAACAAATTCCACCCTATCCCAAACGGATCAGATAATAAGGGGATTATAGCCTGGCCTGGTATCAATAATAATGATAAATAATGCGCGAAATGGTAAGCCAGTGCTATTGGTAGCAGAGAAAATGCAAAAGTTGCACCAATAGAAATTAAATTTGTGTTTTCTCGAGAGAAGTACCTTATAGACAAACAAAATAAAAAATATATGGAAACAAATATAGTTGGGACTACTATCAGGCCCAAAGTATCAATTTGGGTATAAGAGAGGTGTGACAAACTTGTGTATATATCATTCCAAAATGGCGTTTCTTTAATACCGTCAAATGTAACAGTAGAAAGTAAAATCAGCACAAAAATCATTATTGAAACATGAGGTTTACTAGAAGTAAAAAAGCCCCATCCAGGTGGTCTGATAAGAACTTTCCCGTGTGAGTCATCTATTTCAAAAACAGATAATTTAGAGAAAAACCTGAAGATAAGAGTAAAAGGGTCTGCATTTTTCAGCCAAATTTGCTTACCAAAACATAACATTCCACCCCACTGCACTAGGCTATAAATTATTACTAATATGGCTAAATGACGTGGTATTGCAGCACCCCAGTAAACATTCTCTATCCAAGCAAAAACTGCAAAAATAATAACAACAGGCCACCCATGCAAATCAGATGGATATCTTAGAAATGGTTTAACTTCTCTGCCTCTTCTAAAAAGTTTACTTACTGTTTCAGCTATTTCAAATGTGATTTTCCATGGATTTATAAGAGGCCATACGTTACCAAAAACAGCCGAAACGAACCCAATGCCTACCCACCAAATTATCCATATAAATGTAGGAGCGAAATTATAAATTGGCTTATTAGATCCAAATAAGGCAGTCAGAATAATCAATGCCAACAGGAATACTGAGAAGGATTTTACAAGCCAATTGGCAGAGCGAGTACCAATATATCCCATGGGCCATTTAGGCAATTTAACTTCATACCTAAAGTTTCCTGCGGAAGTTTCGCTTGTAACAAATACACCAACTAGTAAAAAGGATAACCCTACCGCGACGACGGCACCGATAATAAAGTACAAAAGAGGCATAGGAAGGTCATATCTTTCACCAAATCCATGTGCATGTGCCGTTGAAGTTATTGAAAAAAAGGCAACCAAACCCGCAGTTAAAATAAGTACTCTGGGTTTGTTGTTAAAAATCACCTATCTAATTCGGGAAGACCTCTATGGAGCCTAAAACTATCTCCATGTCTTCATGATCTTCATCTTTTGACATGTCTCCATGATCTTGATGGTCTCCATGATCTTGATGTTTCTCTCCCATAAATCTGTGGAACACCATATCATATTTGCCGGTCGCATTTGCTACAAAAGTGAAAGTGAGTGATTTATCTGCCTCAACCTCGTTTAAAATATCGTAACCATGTATGTGAAAACCTCCAGCAACTTCTGACGTTAAATTGATCGTGAATGTATCTCCCTGTCGAAGCTTAATAACACCACTATCATTTAAAGCATAATATTGATTATGGGATCCCATATCGTAGTCTTTATTTGGCTCATCAACACTAAGTAAGCTTAATTCATGAGAGTTCATGTCATATTTTATCGCCAAACTTATACTAGCTTCCGAAGGCTCAGAGCTACCGCTGCAACCCACTATTAAGCCAGTTAATAATATCAAGTTTAATATTAAAAATTTCATAACAAAGTTTTTCTGCCTTTTGATTTTCTATATGTGAATTTAATCACGCCATTAAATTGATTTCAATAATCAAGTAATGACTTTAGGCTTAAAATAAGTGCGAACAGCGAGAGCCAGTACAGTTAGAAATAATATTAAACCAATAACTGAAAACACTCCCACAATAGGACTGGATTCTTTTACTTTCGCATCAAAATCGGCTTCATAAAGTTCTCCTGAGTTTTCAATAATCACCTTAAATGACCAATCGCCTTCCTCAGAAATGATAATGTCGACATCCCAAAACACAGGATCATCCATAAATTGGTCAGCAAAAATCGGCTCGAGGTAGCTTGTCGAATTTCCATCGAATCCTGGCGTCTTTCCAGATAAGTGCACGGTTGCGCCATCAAGTGGAAGTCCGGTATCTATCGACACGATTCTTAAGGCAATATGGATTGGACCAGGTGAAGGAGACCTTGGACTGGTTCCAAACTGAATTTCATAAGGGCCAACAATCTGCTTTTTAAACACCGTTACTCCCCCATGAGCCTCAATATAATCATAATTCCAAAATATTAATAAAGCTGCAAGGATAATGCAGAAGAAAATATTCAAATTAGATCGCTCAAGTAACAAAAACAGGCTCCATTTAAACAAACTATAATAAGACCTTGAAACATACTCGAGTTGAATCAAGCGTAATATTTATATAATTTGTTTACGAATTCGGTTCAAATTGGGATACGGTATCTATATCTTTATCGCCCCTACCACTCAAACCAAATAAAACAATGGAATCACTTGAGAGCTTTGGTGCAAATTTTGAAAGATATGCTATGCCATGTGCTGGTTCGAGGGCAGGAATTATGCCTTCAGTTTTGGTTAGTAATTTAAATCCTTCAATTGCTTCGTGGTCTGTTACACTCACATAATTGGCCCGACCTGCATCTTTTAAATAACTATGCTCTGGTCCTACCCCAGGGTAATCCAGTCCAGCCGATATGCTGTGAGCTGGAGAAACTTGACCATCTTCGTCCTGCAGTAAATAAGACATACTACCGTGCAAAACACCTATTTCTCCATGAGTTAAAGTAGCAGCATGTTGCCCTTCTTCCTGGCCTAATCCACCTGCTTCAACTCCGATTAAATTGACTTCTTCATCTTTAATAAATTCATAGAATAGCCCGATGGCATTACTACCGCCACCTACACATGCAACTACATAGTCAGGTAATCTGCCAATCAACTGTATGATTTGTTCCTTCGATTCGATACCTATAACCTTTTGAAAATCTCTTACGATTTCAGGATAAGGATGAGGGCCAACAGCGCTACCAATCAAATAGTGAGTATTATCTACATTAGTCACCCAATCCCTTATTGCTTCATTTATTGCATCCTTAAGAGTTCGAGTTCCTGAAGTTACTGACCTCACTTCTGCGCCAAGAAGTTCCATTCTGAATACATTTAAGCGCTGTCGGTTGATATCTTCTTCGCCCATATACACTACGCACTCAAAACCGAGCATGGCGCATGCAGTCGCTGTAGCAACTCCATGTTGGCCGGCTCCAGTCTCAGCAATAATACGTGTTTTGCCCATTCGTTTTGCCAAAATAGCCTGCCCCAATGCGTTATTTATTTTATGAGCACCAGTATGAGCCAAATCTTCTCTTTTAATATAAATTTGAGCTCCGCCTAGATGGTCAGTCAAATTTTTAGCAAAATACATAGGAGTTGGGCGTCCGACATAATTCTTTGCCAGACTATCAATCTCAGCTTTAAATGCATCATCTGATTTAGCGCTTTCGTATTCTTGAGACAATTCATCTAAAGCTTGCATCAAGGTTTCTGGAACATACTGGCCGCCAAAAGATCCGTATCTACCTACAGGATCTTGATTATTAATTTCAGGTGTTTTGTTAGCCATAATTTACCTATCAATTAATTATATGATCCATTTAATTAGGTTTATAGCTAATATTTAAATCTTTAGCCTCAATTTTTTCATCCAGATCCAGCACTTATATAGACATAGAATACCTGCCTGAACAACGGTCGCACCCACAATCCACATAGTTGCATCAAAGAAAAATCCCTCCGGAAACATTATGAGTAACATGTCTCTTCGCGGGTCAAGCTGCCAAAGATTATTATCAAATGAGATGATATGGAATGCTAAGAACAATTTATCGAATCCAATTAAAGATAGTAAACCTACGAACACCACCAAAGCCAAAGTTAACATTCCACCCAACGCAATAAGTTCGCCTAAAATTCTTAGCCATTTGAGCCTATAGATTAAAAATCCTAAGCCAACAAAAGTCGCTAAAAATATACCCAAATATATTTGGGTATCAAAAACTCCTTGTACTAAATCTTTAACATCCACCATGTGAGCAATTTCTTTTGCGTTATATAAGTTCCTTAAAACTCCATTTTGTACTACTCTCACCTGCAGTAATTCTTGATCATTATTGAAATAATCCCTAAAAAGTTTCCCTGCCTTAATAAGCTCAGGGCGTTCAATGCCGGTCCTAGCAGCAGTATCATATTTATCGAATCCGTAGGAATATAAGAGAGGTGTATCAATTACCCAACGGACATTAGAAGTAACAAGAAATACCGGTATACATAGAATGAAAATTGATGTTAACAGTATTTTAAAAAATAACTTAAGGCGGTATGTCATATGAATATTTTAGAGACGAATCCCGAAAACGGATACCCTTCAACATTTAATGGGCTACTAAAACTTGTAGAAAAATTGAGAGGTCCTGAAGGATGTCCATGGGATCAAAAGCAAACTAGAGAATCATTTCGCAACCAGTTTCTTGAAGAGACGTATGAGTTAATTGACGCATTGGATGAAGGAAAAAGTGAATCTATTTGTGAAGAATCAGGTGACGTCCTCCTACATATCGCTTTTCAAATTCAGTTAGCAAAAGAATTGGATTTATTTTCAGCAACTCAGGTTTTTAAGGCCATAATAGATAAACTAATTACTAGGCATCCTCATGTTTTCGAGGGTGTCGAAATCAAAGACGAGAAACATTTGCTAAAAAACTGGGAGGAGATTAAAAGAACCGAAAAAAATCATTCTAATTACAAATCAATTTTAGATGGCATGCCAAAAGCCATGTCATCTTTATCGGTATCTCAGAAAATGCAAAAACGCGTAGAGCGAGTAAACTTTGATTGGGAAGATTTAGATGGAGTTTTAAACAAAATTTCGGAAGAGATTTCAGAGTTTAATAAAAGTGAGACAGACGCCGATAAAGAACATGAATTAGGAGATATTCTATTCTCTATTGTGAATCTATGCAGATGGAATAATATAGATGCTGAATCTGCTTTAAGAAAATCAAATAAAAGATTTGAAAAACGTTTCAAGTTCATAGAAGAGTCTTGTGAAAAACAGGGTAGGTCAGTTGATGGGCTTTCTTTATCAGAACAAAATGATCTATGGGAAAAGGCAAAATTAGAAAATAATTAATCTAATAATCAAATTGGGCTGTTGTGTTCAAAAATGAGATTGAAAGATTAATCGCCGTAAATCCTGCCTCTGACAAAACTTAATACTTCCTGTGATATTTCTATCGCTTTTAGTGATTCATCCTCAGAGTATGCATTTATCGAGGTGCCTCCAGGTAGATAAGATGGATATCTAGTCGAAAAATAGTACTTATCCAATAGAATAGCAACCGATTTTATCATTTCAAAACTGGGATCAAAATCTTTGGCATCCTCACATAAATCAGCTAATGAGTGGCCCCAGACTTCCTCTACATTATTAGAATATAAAAAGGCATTAACGGCTTTTTCACTAGACTGTTGGCACATAAAACACGCCCAGCTATATAAGCTATGCTCCGTTACAATGCGTGCCGATTCAATATCATGTTCAGCTTGCTCTAACCACCTATCTACCTCTGATTTGATATTAGAGTTCATATAAAACACCTTCAGGCTTTATTTTTTTAAACATCGTTAAATTACTTGATTCTAAATTAGAGAATTCGTTAGGGTTTAGTACGGATATTTCAACCCCGACGTTGGGCCTAAGATGTGAAACAAAAAAATCTATCCGGTCCAAATATAATGCTTCGGTATCCTGAACAATAATTAATTCAATAATACTTGATGGGGTTATATCTTCAGTTAAAAGGTCTCCAGTAATAATAACCTTCAAAGCGCCTAATGCCGGTAATTCTGCTACCAGTCTTTCAAGCTCCTGCCTTAAAAGCTGCAACCTATATTGGGTGAATCCAATCCTAACTGGCATTGTTAAATAGGTATTTCCATTTAATTAATGATCAACTTTGGAGACTTTAGGGGTGGTTCCAACTCATGAGGTTGTAACCTTTCAGCATCTTTTTTGTAAATTTGAATCCTATGAGAACCATAATCTGCGACCCATAACATACCATTGTTGTCAACAGTAACACCCACTGGAAACCTAAATAGTTTCTGATCATCCAGCTGGGACATTTCCCTAAGCCTTAATACAACTGGATTCGTTTTGACATATTGTCTTGCCATGCCTGTAAGTTGCGAATCGCCCAACAGTTTTTGAACATATCTCCCATTAGCATCAAATATTGCAATACGATTATTATCTCGATCCGCTACATATACGTCTCCATCTTGGTCAATTGTGATACCAGCTGGCCGATTCAGGCCTAGTTCATTCTTATTATCTTGTCCGAATTCTTTCACGAATGTTCCTTCTTCTGTGAAATGCTGAATCCGATTATTTTTCCAGTCAGATACAAAGATATGATTATCCCCCCTAACTGCCACACCCCATGGATAACTAAATTGACCAGGACCAGAACCTTGATGTCCCCATGATGAAATATAATCTCCATTTTTTGTAAACTTTTGAACTCGATGGTTAAAACTATCGACGATAATAAGATTATTATCTTTATCTAAGGCCATTCCAGAAGGCCGGTTCAATTGACCTTCTTTTTCCCCTGTTTGTCCCCACTTATATAAAAATGATCCGTCCTTGGCCATAACGGTAATACGATTTAGAGCCTCGTCCGAAACTATAAGGTTTTCATCTTGGTCAATTAATAGTTTAGTAGGCCAAGAAAACTGTCCGTCTCCACTACCTGTTTCGCCTATCGTGCCAAAATCTTCATCTTCCCAATTTAGTATGCGAATACAGCATCCGCCTATTGGGATCTCAGCTCTAACCAAAACATACACCCGTCCATCTGAACCGGGTATAACATCTACGGCCGCAGATGTAACTCTACGCATCCCAAGTGTTTTAACATAAGGAAAACCGCATCTAAATAAAGCGTCGGCTGCAGCCATGTTTACAATACCTCTGTCAATTAATAGTCTTTTTTAAATGGGCTTATTTGTTCATAAGTGCCATTAACAATCGGGCTTGCATCAAGCCCCAACCATTGATCTAACAAAGTCGAGTAGACTCCTCTAAAATCAATATTGAATCCCATGTCCTCACCATTGGCTAGATCAGAAAATTCAAGCGAAGGATATTGCCCATATAGTCCCCCTTTAACACGATCTCCAATTACAAAAGCTCCACCGCCGGAACCATGATCTGTTCCACTCCCGTTGTCTTTAATTCGCCTTCCAAACTCACTAAAAACTAACATGACCACTTCTTCGGAGGCATTATGGTTTCTTAGGTCTTCGAAAAAATCCATAATCGCACGCGTTAATTCTTTAAGTAGTTTTGGATGTACCGCTAATTGAGTTGCATGAGTGTCATAGCCACCATGTTGAGTATAAAAAACCCTTGTACCGATACCTGCAGTGTGCACCCGAGCCACATCACGTAAACTTTTGGAAATTGAATCATCCGCATATTCAACCGTAGAAGTATATTTACCGGGAACCGTTCCTAAAATCTCTGAACTTGCCAGAGCATTCGTTCCAGTGTTAGACAAATAATCCGCGACAACACCCGATCCCATTACCGGTGTATACATTCTTTTAAACACATTAAGGGCTTCTTCCTTTTGTTTTTTTTCATCGATAGCAGACATGACTCCAAAAGAATCTAAATCACTAACAGATGTAACCGGCACACCAGGTGAAACCATTGCTCTCGGTAACCCTTTACCGAAACTAACACCAGTTACTACGTTTTCCCCAGAGGGATCCAGTTCTCTAATTGTTTTGCCCAACCAGCCTTCAGTTACTATTTTCTCAGGTTCGCACGTATGCCATATATCCATACCACGAAAATGAGACCTGTTATGATTCTCGTAACCTATTCCTTGAATAATTGCGACATTACCCTGATCATAAAGTGATTTCAACGGAGCAGCTACTGGGTTCCAAGCAAGTTCATTGTTTAGCGGCAAAGCATCCTCTTCACTAACTCCTAGAATTGGGCGAGAATCATGATAAATGCCGTTTGAGATAGGAATGACAGTATTCATGAAGTCATTCCCTCCGCTAAGCTGTACAACAACTAGAACTGGGGGTGCAGTAACGGTAGTCATAATATTTTTCCTTTAATAAACCTCATGCAAATTGATATTCCGGGCTTGATACCGACATCTGCAGCATCTGTTTTATATTTTCTAAACTCTCCTGCTCTTGATCACTGGTTGTAAATTTCAGTCCGCCAACTTTCTCAGCAAATTCCATAAGGCCTTGTTTCGTTTTGTCATCAACCTCCATATGCCCCAGCAATTCTAAACAATTGTTAACAAAATCAGGCGGCGATATTTCATCACCTTTAGATTTAATTCGATTTATGAGATCTTTTATTCCAGCGCTCTCAATATCACCTATCTGTTCTACCGCAAAGTTAATCCTATCCGTTAAAGTTCCACTATCGATCCATTCTGGACCCGTATGCCAGCTTTCTACAGTTGGAGGGTCCATTAAAGTCTGACCCATTAACGAAGTTGCTGCTGCAAGATTAACTAAATCAGGTTCCGGAATGGTGTGCGTTCCCGTTAGTTTTACTGTACCTACTACGAAATCAACCGGACTTTTTATTTTCTTAAATCGAGCTTCTTTAAAAAAATCTGAGTTTAACAATACACGTAAAACTTCACGTATATTGCCA
>MDSV01212159.1_pt1 | contig 49263 bp, 42 predicted proteins | sample 810851 | NCBI WGS metagenome assembly MDSV01 (sample SAMN05326640, study PRJNA326480) | marine metagenome | isolation source: seawater | place: Atlantic Ocean: North East | collected 2012
CCCCCAACCCTCAGAGCCGAAATCTGATATTCTATCCAGTTGAACTACTGGGCCATTTATTTTATGATAATTTAGCCCGCACTATATTAGAAATAGTTTTTCCATCTGCCATTCCAGATAATTTTTTTGAAGCCATTCCCATAATTTTACCCATATCTTTCATATCTGAAGCACCTGTTTCAATAATGAGTTCAGTAATGATCTTTTCAATTTCACTGACACTCATTTGTTTTGGCAAAAAGCCCTTTATTATTTTTGATTGATTAATCTCAACATCAGCAAGTTCTGTTCGGTTTTGTGAAATGTATATATCTGCACTTTCCTTTCTTTGTTTAACTAGCTTTTGCAGAATTTTAATTTCTTCTTCTTCAGAAACACCAGATGAGCCTCCTTTTTGAGTTTGAGCTAAAAGTAATGCAGATTTAACGGCTCTTAGAGACTCCAAAGAAACAGTATCTTTTTCCTTCATTGCAATCATTATAGCTGCTGAAATTTTATCTATTAATGCCATTTATATTTTTTTCAAATTTAGTTTAAAAAGACTAATCAACGTTATCATGTAAAAACGAATTATTGGTTCTTAAATTAGTCTCTCCGTTGGAATCTTCACTAATGCTAGTTCTCGATGCTTTTATAGTATCATTATCTTCCAAATTTATTCCAGCTCTTTTAAAAGCTGGTTCTTTTTCCATCTCAGAAATTTTCTTTGCTTTTGAGAAATTATAATTATACTCCTTTAATTTTATTTTTCTAGCTTCAGTCCTCTTAGCCAAACCATCTGCTATAGAGCTATTTAAAGGGTTTAAAACTATTTTATTTTCTTTAATTTTTGATAAATCTGGCTTACCTTTTAATTTTGTATAATCATCAAAACCAGATTTTTTTGTATCAGAACCATCTACTTCACTTACCGGGATAATATGTATTGGATCATTTACAATAATATCATTAACATCTTCAACTAATTCATGAATTATTTTGTCTTTTACATCCTTACTTTTATCTAAAGGCATATCAAAATCAAGAGAAACCTGATCTTCAATCTCTACTAATTCTGGATCAATAACATCAATTTCATTAATATTTACAGAAATATCCTCAATTTCTATTTCATCTTCTTTGATATCGTCAATTTCAAAATGAACTTCTTCAAAAGAAACTTCCATTTCATTAATATCAATTTTTGATGAATGCAAATCTTTATCAATTACTGCATCATCCGTTTCAGGTAAATCTGTGTTTTTAAAATCAATAGATTCTGAAGAAAAATCAAACTGTAAAGGAATTTTTTTATATTGATTTTCACTACTATAATCTTGGGTAATTTTATTATTACCATCTAGGTTATGAATAATTTTTTTTGGATCAGCATGAATAATCTCTTGTTGCTGATTAGGATCAAATCCAGTTGCAATTACAGTAACTGAAATAGAAGTTTCTAAAGAAATATCTTCTCCAATTCCCATTATTATATTAGCACCATGACCTGCTCTTTCTTGAATATATTCATTAATCAATCCTATTTCATCAATAGTGATTTCCTCATTCCCTGAAACAATTAAAAGTAAAACATTTTTAGCTCCAGTAATCCTATTATCGTTTAAAAGCGGTGAATCTAAAGCAGATGATATAGCTTCAACTGCTCTTTTTGATCCAGATGCCTCAGCCGAACCCATTATTGCATTTCCACTATTAGATAATACAGTTTTAGCATCTTTTAAATCTATATTTTGTGTATAATGGTGAGTTATAACCTCTGCAATTCCTTTAGATGCAGTAGCTAATACTTCATCTGCTTTTGCAAAGCCTTCTTTAAATCCTAAATTTCCATAAATATCTCTTAATTTATTATTATTAATAACTATTAAAGCATCGACTTGTTTTCTTAATTTTTCGACTCCTATTTTAGCTTGATCATGCCTAATTTTACCTTCAAAATTAAAGGGCATAGTAACAATTCCAACTGTCAAAATATCCATTTCTTTAGCGAGCTTTGAAATTATTGGAGCAGCTCCCGTTCCAGTTCCTCCACCCATTCCAGCTGTTATAAACACCATTTTGGTATTAGTTTCAAACATTTTTTTTATATCATCAAAACTTTCAACAGCAGCCTGCTCTCCAATTTTTGGATTAGCTCCAGCTCCCAAACCTTCTGTAAGAGAAATTCCAAGTTGAATTTTATTTTCTACAGGACTATTCTCTAATGCTTGAGAATCAGTATTACAAACCACAAAATCTACTCCTTTAATTCCCTTAGAGTGCATGTAATTAATTGCATTACTTCCTCCGCCACCAACACCTATTACTTTAATTACATTACTTTGATTTTTTGGTAAATCAAAGGGTAAATTATTAATTTCTTGATTTAATTGCATAGTTATTATTTTATTCAGCGTTATCTAAAAAAGTTTTTATTGATTCAGTAAATCTTTCAAAGATTGTTGTTCTTTCAACTTTATCAGATTCACTTTTAGGATTATTATTTATTATTTTACCTTCTTTATTATTTTTGATATTTCTTTTAACTTTTGTTGAATTCATTACTAATCCAACCGCAGTAGCATACATTGGACTAGAAATTTCAATTGAATTATTTCCAGCAAGATGTTCACTTGGATAACCAAGTCTTGTATCCATTCCAGTAATATATTCAACTAATTGCTTGAGGTGTTTAAGTTGACTTCCTCCTCCTGTAAGAACAATTCCTCCAATTAGCTTCTTTTTTTGTTCTTCATGGCCATAGTTTTTTATCTCAATATAAACCTGTTCAATTATCTCAATAACTCTGGCATGAATTATTTTAGACAAATTTTTAAGAGTAATTTCTTTTGGATCTCTTCCTCTCAAACCTGGAATTGAAACAATTTCATTTTCTTTATTTTCACCAGGCCATGCTGAACCAAACTTTATTTTTAAAAGTTCTGCTTGTTTTTCAATAATTGAACATCCTTCCTTAATATCTTCAGTAATTACATTTCCGCCGAATGGAATTACTGAGGTATGTCTAATAATTCCGTCTTTAAAAATTGCTAAATCTGTCGTTCCTCCTCCAATGTCAATTAATGCAACACCAGCTTCTTTTTCTTCCTGACTGAGAACAGCATCTGAAGAAGCAATCGGTTCAAGTGTTATTCCTTCAAAATCAATTCCAGCACTTTTTATACATCTTGCTATATTTTTAATTGAAGATACTTGTCCAACAACAACATGAAAGTTTGCCTCTAACCTTCCTCCAAACATACCTATAGGTTCTTTTATTTCTCCTTGTCCATCAACTTTATAGTCCTGTGGGAGAACATGAATAATCTCTTCACCTGGAAGCATAACTAATTTATAAACTTGGTTAATAAGTCTCTCCAAATCATCTTCATTAATAACCTGATCAGAATTAGTCCTCGTAATATAATCGCTATGCTGTAGACTTCTTATATGCTGACCTGCAATACCAACAATGACTTTGTCAATTTTTTGTGTTGAATCTACTTCAGCTTCTGAAATAGCAGATTGAATAGATTGTATAGTTTGAGTTATATTATTAACAACTCCACGATGTACACCTAAACTTTTAGATTTTCCAATTCCAATAATTTTTAATTTATTATACTCATTTAATGATCCAATCATTGCAACAATTTTAGTTGTTCCAATATCTAATCCAACAAATAAATTATTACTATCCATTTTATTTTTTTTCAACAATTACTTGACTTTTAAAATTTAAATTAATTGAACTTAAATCATTTAAAATACTATCATTTTCTACAGATTTATAAAAAGCTTTATAATTATTAAGACGAGTTTTATATTTATTAAAACCATTCATTTTTATTACGTATGAAAAATTTTTAACGTGAAAAAAAAGTTTATTATCAATTATTTCTAATCCTGTTATATGTTCATTTAAAAAAACATCATTTTTTAAATAACTTCCTAACGATCCTAAGCGTTTATAGTCACTTGAATTAACACTACTAATAATTAAGGGAATCTGTTCAGAATAAAGATTAGATAAAGGCATTGTATTTCCATTTTTATCTATATAATACTTGTCATTTAAAACTCTAAATACAGGCTTTATTTCTACAATTTTAACTCCAATTTCACCAGCTAAATTCATAGAAACTTCAGCAAAATCTATATATTCATTTTCATTAATTTCTTCTTCTATTTTTTTCAAATTTAGATTTCTTTTTAGGAGATTAGAAGAATTAGAATCACTTTGTTTTAACAATTTATTAACCGATTCTATCGATGTAAATTTAAATTGAGAATCCATATAATTAATTCTATTAAAATTGATATTTCTCTCTCCATTTTTAATAGAACTAAATGCTATTAAGCCTGTAACTAATGATAACATTATCAATATTTTAAGTGTTTTAAAATTCATTTTTAAATTAATATTGCATTTTTAATATTTTCAACTTCATTAGAAATATCTCCAGCACCCATAACAACTATCACATCTGCTTTAGAATTAATTATATGATTTTCTAATTCTATTTTTTTAATTAACTTTTTATTATTATTATCTATTTTATTTAATAATTCATTTGAATTAATATTTTCAATAGGTTCTTCCCTCGCCGGATATATATCTAATAAGACTATCTCGTGAAACATTGAAAGAGTACTAGCAAATTCATTCATAAAATCTCGAGTTCTTGAAAAAAGATGAGGTTGAAAAATTGCCATTATTATTTTTTCAGGATATAGTGAAAAAATAGAATCTTTAATAGCTTGAATCTCTTTAGGATGGTGTGCATAATCATCAATTAATATTTTAGGAGATTTTAAAACATAACTAAATCTTCTTTTAACTCCTTTAAAAGTTGCTAATGATTTTTTTAAATTACCATCATTAATTTTTAATTCTTTACAAATTGCAAAAGCAGCCAAAGCATTAGAAGCATTATGCTTTCCAGGCATCTCAAATCTAATATTTTCACATTTTCCATTCTTATATATAATATCAAAAAAAGCAGAATCATTAACAGTTTTATAGTTTACAATTGAATACTCTGCATTTGAGTCAAATCCATAACTAATACCATCAATTTCTAAATCAAAATTTTTAAAAAGCATCCCATCTTTTTCTAGATTCCGAGCAAATTCGTTAAAGGAATTTTGTAAATCTTTTCTTGAATTATAAATATCTAAATGATCCAAATCAATAGATGTAATACATGCTATATTAGGTTTCAATGTTAAAAAAGATCTATCAAATTCATCTGCTTCAACTAGAATTATATCTTGGCCTTTTTCTATATAGTTACTATTATAATTTTCCGAAATACCTCCAACAAATGATGTAAAACTTATATTGTTTTCATATAGAAGATGAGACAAAATAATTGAAGTTGTTGTTTTTCCATGAGTACCCGCAATTGCAATACAAAATTTATTTTGGGAAATAAGTCCTAATGCTTCTGATCTTTTTAAATAATTATAACTTTTTTTAATAAAAAAGTCTAACTCAATATTGTCTTTACTAATTGCAGGGGTATATATTATTAAAGTATCTTGTTTATTTTTAAATACAGATGGAATTTTAGAAATTTTTAAATTATAGTGAATTTTAGCGCCTTGATTTTCAAGATTAATAGTCAAATCTGTTCTAGTTTTATCATATCCTCCAACAGTTTTTCCTAAATCTAAAAAATAAAGAGCTATAGATGACATTCCTATTCCTCCAATTCCTATAAAATATATTTTATTATATTTTTCTATCATTATTTAAAAAAAATTTTACATTTTTTACTATTTCTTTTGTAGCATTTGGTTTTGCCAATAATTTTATTGATTCTGAAAGTTTCGTGCTAAAACTAGAATCATTAATTATTTTTTTAAATTCATGAAAAAACCTTTGATTCAAATCCTTTTCCTTAACCATAACTGCAGCCTTATTTTCAACAATTTTCAAAGCATTTTTAGTTTGATGGTCCTCTGCAAGATTTGGGGAAGGAATAAAAAGAACTGGTTTACCTACAATACATAATTCAGAAATTACACTAGCACCTGATCTAGATATAATAAAATCTGCTGTATTATATGCATTATTCATATTTTCAATAAAAGCTAATACCTTAACATTTTGAGAGTTAAACTTTTTATAAGTGTTGAAATAATTATTTCCACATTGCCAAATAATATTTAATTTATTACTTTGAAAAAAATTTAAATTTTCTGAAACAAATTCATTTATTTTTCTAGCTCCTAAACTACCTCCAAGAATCAACAAAACTTTATTTGAATCCTCTGTTTCAAAAAAATCATAAGGATCATTATTATAATGTTTTAAATCATTAATTTGGTTTCTTACAGGATTCCCAGTATATAAAATTTTATTTTTTGGGAAATATTTGTTCATATTTTTATATGCAACACAAATTAAATCAACTGATTTAGATAATATTTTATTAGTGATTCCTGCATATGAATTCTGTTCTTGAATCAATGTTGGTATATTTAATTTAGAAGCAATAAATAATAATGGTCCACTTGCAAAACCACCTGTTCCTATTACAAAATCTGGTTTGAATTTCTTTATAATAAAATAAGATTTAATGAGGCTATGAAATATTTTTATTGGTATTAAAAAATTTGAAAAATGCAATTTTCTTTTAATTCCACTAATCCATAACCCTTTAATTTTATAACCATGTTTAGGAACTTTCTGCATTTCCATTCTACTATTAGATCCAACAAATAATATTTCTAATGAATTAAAGGTTTTAGTCAGTTCATCTGCTATTGATAAAGCAGGGTAAATATGACCACCTGTGCCGCCTCCAGAAATTAAAAATTTATAATTCTTCACCTAAAATATTTAATGGGTTATTATTAGCAACTATATCTTTATTATCTTTATTTACACTTACACTTAAAACTATTCCAATAGACAAAAATGTCATCCAAATTGATGTTCCTCCAGTACTAATTAATGGAAGTGGCTGACCAGTTACTGGGAATAGCTGTACAGCTACACCCATATTTATATATGCCTGAAAAATAATTGGCAACCCAACTGCCAAAGCAAGTAATTGACCAAAAACAGTTTTTGATTTATACGAAACAATTATTATTCTAAATAAAAGCCAAGTATATAATAATAATATTCCTAAAGCACCAATCGTTCCATATTCTTCTGTAATTATTGCATAAATAAAATCAGATGTACTTTGAGGAAGTAAATTTTTCATAGTACTTTTACCCGCTCCAACACCAAAAACAGAACCATTAGCTATTGCTGATTTTGCTCTAACAATTTGATAATTTGATTCCGTTCTATCTGATGATAAATAATTTTCAATTCGGTTATTCCAAGTATCAACTCTATTTGGCATTAATTCAGGGTAACTTTTAGAAAAAAGAACAAATAATAATAATAAAATAATGCCAGAAAATATTATTCCAAACAAATATTTTATAGGATATCTGCCTATAAATATTAAAGTCAAAATCATTAAAAAAATCATAGCTGCAGTTGAAAAATTTGAGGGTAATATTAAAGCTATAATTAATAAGATGGGTGTCCAAAGTGGTAAAATTGAATCAGTAAATTTCAGTTCTTTTTTATAATTTTTTGAAAGATAAAAAGCAGTATAAACCATTATGATTACTATTGCCATTGAAGAGGGTTGAAAAGATAGTCCTACAACAGGTAATTTAATCCACCTACTGGCATTTGCTCCCTCAATAACATTTCCCTGTAATGCAGTAAATAATAGTAATAAAATTATAACTGGTAAACAAATAATTGATAATCCCTTAAAATACCTGTAAGGAATTAAATGAACAGCATACATAATTAATATTCCTATAAAAACTATGGCAACATGTTTAATCATATTTGAAAAAATAAAATCATTTCCAAAGTTAGAACTAGCACTGTAGACAGGTAAAAATGAAAAAATAGCTAATAAAGAAACTATTGTCCAAATTATTCTATCCCCTTTTATTTTATCTAACATTTTAATCATTACAGTTTTCTTACATATTCTTTAAATTGATTTCCTCTGTCCTCAAAATTTTCAAATAAATCAAAACTGGAACAAGCTGGAGAAAGTAATACTGTTTCATTTGGTTTAGCAATCTTATAAGCATAATTTACTGCTTCAATCATACTTGTACTTTCTATTATTGTATCTAATATTGAAGAAAAAGCATCTATTATTTTTTTATTGTCTAATCCCAAACAAATGATAGCTTTTACTTTTTCTCTAACTAAGGGAAATAACTCTTCATAGTTATTTCCTTTATCCACTCCTCCAACAATCCAAACAGTTGGACTATTCATTGAATCGAGTGCATAATAAACAGCATTTACATTTGTTGCTTTAGAATCATTTATATACTTAACTTTTTGAATTGTGAGAACATGCTCCATTCTATGGTTAATTGATTGGAAGTTGCTTAATGATTCCTTTATATCTTCATCTTTAATATTTAATAGTTGTGCGACAGTAGCTGCTGCCATATTGTTTTGTGTATTGTGTTTTCCTTTTAGTGATAAACTTTCTAGTGATATCATAAATTTATTTTTATTTATTTCTGATTGAATATTATTATTATTTATATATGTTTTATTAATAAAATTGGCTTTTGAAAAAGAGAATGGTATTTTATTTGAGTCTATTTTTCTAATTTTCAATTCTTTTTTTATTACATCATCATCTCCATTATAAATCAAATAATCTGAACTATCTTGATTAGAAACTATATTAAATTTTGCATCTATATATTTTTGATAATTGTAATTGTATCTTTCTAAATGGTCTCGAGAAATATTTGTTATTACAGCAATTGTTGGTTTAAATTTTGAAATACATTCTAATTGAAAACTGCTCAATTCTAATACTATGTAATCAAAATCATTTTCTGCTATTAAAAAAGCAAAACTAATTCCTATATTTCCTGCAATACCAACATTTATACCAGCAGATTTTAAAACATGATATATTAGACTAGTAGTTGTAGTTTTTCCATTTGATCCAGTTACACCAATAATTTTTGATTTTGTAAACCTTGAAGCAAATTCAATTTCTGAAATTATTGGAATATTTTTTTTAGATATATTATGTATTAAATCTGTATTATTTGGAACACCAGGGCTAATTATAATTTCAGTAGCATTTAAAACTTTATCAATACTATGAATTCCTTCTTCAAATTTTATATTATTCTCAATCAATATTTTTTTATACTTAGATTGAATTATATTTTTTTCAGATAAAAAAACATTAATTCCTCTTTGATAAGCTAAATAAGCGGCTCCAACTCCACTTTCACCTCCTCCTAAGACTATTAAATTTTCCTTCATTTTTATCTAATTTTTAATGTTATTAGTGAAAGAATTGCTAATAAAATTCCTATAATCCAAAATCTAACTGCTATTTTACTTTCATGATATCCTAATTTTTGAAAATGATGATGAATTGGAGACATAAGAAACAATCTTATACCTTTTCCTGAATTTTTTCTTGTGTATTTAAAATAACTTACCTGAATAATTACAGAAATAGTTTCAAACAAGAAAATTCCACAAATTAATGGAAGTAACAATTCCTTTCTAACTATTATAGCTATCACAGCAATTAGACCACCTATAGTCAAACTACCAGTATCTCCCATAAATATTTGAGCTGGAAAAGTATTATACCATAAAAAACCAATTAATCCACCTATAAAAGCTGAAATAAATATTACTACTTCACCAACTCTTGGGATATACATTACATTTAAATATTCAGAAAAAATTATATTTCCTGATACCCATGCAAAAACACCCAATGTCAATGTAATTATTACTGAAGACCCTGCTGCGAGACCATCAATCCCATCTGTTAAATTTGCCCCATTAGAAACTGCAGAAACAATTAATATTACAAAAAATATAAATACAATAAAGCTATATTTTTCAGATTTTTCTCCAATCCAAGATATCAAATGAGAATAATCTAATTCATTATCTTTTAAAAAAGGAACAGTTGTTTTAGTTGATTTATATTCAATTCTTTCATTAATATTATCATTTAAATAACGGTCTTTAATTGTAACATCTGGATGAAAATATAAAATAAGACCTACAATTAATCCTAATGAAATTTGTCCGATTAATTTAAATTTTCCTTTAAGACCATCTTTATTTTTATTAAAAATTTTAATGTAATCGTCTGCAAATCCAATAATCCCTAACCATAGGGTAGTAAAAATTAATATTATAATATAAATATTTTTAAAATTTGATAATAACACAACAGGGATAATGGTTGCCAAAATGATTATTAAACCACCCATAGTTGGTGTACCTGTTTTTTCTTTTTGTCCGATTAAACCTAAATCTCTAACAGTTTCTCCAATTTGTTTTTTTCTAAGAAAACTTATTATATTCTTTCCATATTTTATGGATAACATCAATGAAAAAATAAATGCTAATGCTGATCTAAATGATATGTATTGAAATAAACTTGCCCCTGGTAATTGGTATTTTAATTCTAAATATTCAAATAAAAAATATAACATATTAATTATTGTTTATTAAAAATTCTTCTAATATTTTCTTGTCATCAAAATCAATTTTATTTTTTCCATTTATTTGATATTTTTCATGACCTTTTCCAGCAACTAAAATCACATCATTTCCTGAATTTATTTCACAAGCAAACTTTATAGCTTTTTTTCTATCTATTATCGACGAAACTTTATAAAGATCTTTTTTATTTACACCTGACTCCATTTGTTTTATAATCAATTTAGGATCTTCAAATCTTGGATTATCTGATGTAAATACAACTCTATCACTTAATGAAGCTGCAATTTTACCCATTAAGGGTCTTTTATCACTATCTCTATCCCCTCCACAGCCTAATACAGTAATCAATAAACTTTTCTTTTTTAAATCATTTAGTACTTCCAAAATATTTTGAATTGAGTCTGGACTATGCGCATAATCAACTATTCCAATTTTATTATTCTTGTTTTTTGAAATCTTTTCAAATCTACCTTCAACAGCTTCTAATCGACTAACATTATTTAAAATTTCATCTTCTGCAAAATCAAAATTTTTAGCTAAAGAATAGGATGCCAAAATATTATAAGCATTAAAGTTCCCTATTAATCTAGTCCATACTTCTATTCCGTCTATTTCCATTTTCATTCCATCAAAATCTATTTCAAAAATTTTCAAAGAATAATCTGCTTCAGATTTAAGAGCATATTTATATATTTTTGCTCTGCAGTTTTGAACCATGTAATTACCATTTTTATCATCAACATTTACAATAGCTAAAGAATTTGAGTCAAGAGAATCAAAAAACATTTTTTTGACATCTCTATATTCATCAAATGTTTTATGATAATCTAAATGATCGTGAGAAAGATTTGTAAATACTCCAGCTTTAAAATTTAATCCACTAATCCTTTTTTGCTTTATTGCATGTGAAGAAACCTCCATAAAACAAAAATCAATTTTAGATTCTACCATCTGATTTAAAACCATATTTAAAGTCAAAGGATCTGGTGTGGTATGATTTGATTCTATTTCTTTTTCTCCTATTATAATTTTATTAGTTGATATTAAACCTACTTTATAATTAAAAAAATTAAATAATTGAAACATTAAATTTGAAGTAGTTGTTTTTCCATTTGTTCCTGTTATTCCAATAAGCTTAATTTTATTTGATGGATTATCATAATAATTAGAACTTATTAAACCTAACGATTCTCTAATATCATTTACTTTTATATATGTTATTTCTTTTATAATTTTTTTTGGAATTTCTTGACATAAAATAGCTCTAGCTCCTTTTTCAATAGCTTTTGTAATAAATTTATTTCCATCAATATTGTTTCCTTTTATTGCTACGAACAAATCATTTTCTAATATTCTTCTTGAATCAAATTCAATTTTATTTATTTTAATATTATTAGATCCTATAACTGAACTTATATTTAACTTATACAGTATATCTTTTAAAAGTTTCATGATAACTCTATAATTAACTTCTTAATATTTGAATTATTAACTATTTTAAAATTTTTAATAATTAAACCTTTTCCCTTATGTTCAACATTAAATCCTAAGTTTTCTAGTATGGGTAAAACATCATAAAAATTTTTGCCTTTTAAATTTTCAATTTCATTTTTCTTATTAGTTATTTTTAACTGTATTTTATCTATTTTCTTATTAATCAAATCTTTTTTCAAAATTCCAGATTTTAATTGAGGAGTAATTGAAAACAATTTTTCTGCAATTTTTTTAAATACAGGAGCTGCAACTATATTTCCATAGTATCCTTTACTTTTTATAGGCTTATGAATTACAACTATGCATGAATACTTGGGTTTATCAGCAGGAAAATATCCCACAAAAGTTGATATATACTGGACATTATCTGTATTATAATCTACTTGAGAAGTGCCTGTTTTTCCTGCGATTTTAAATTCATCAGACTTTATATTATAAGCAGTTCCTCCCTTTTCATTAACAACACTTTCCATCATTAACTTAATTTCTGATAATGTCTCTTTAGAACAGATAGAAGGGTTTAAAACAATCTTATTAACAAAATTATTTTTATTACTTTTTTTATTTAAAAAAACTGGCTTTAATAATTCACCATCATTTGCAATAGCATTGTAAAAAGATAAAGTTTGAAGAGGAGTTAACGACACACCATACCCATATGCCATCCATGGAAGCGATAGGCCATTCCAATTTTTATCTTTTGGGTGAGGTATTATTGGTATACCCTCACCTTTAATTGATAAATTCAATGTATTATTTAATCCCATATTATAGAGTCTATCAGAAAATTTTTGAGGATTTTTTGAATATCCTCTGGTTATGATATCAACAATTCCAGTATTTGAAGAAAATTTAAAAACTTCTTTAGCAGTAATTTTTCCATAACCTCCTTCTTTAGAGTCTCTAACTTTACTTCCATAAAATGAAAGTATTCCATCTTTTGTATCTATTATTGTTGAAGAGTCTATAATATTATCTTCAAGTGCAGCTATCATTGACATTAATTTGAATGTAGATCCTGGTTCATGAGATTCACCAATAGCATAATTTAATTTTTCATAGTATTTTCCCTGAGATGTTCTCCCCAAATTTGAAATTGCTTTAATTGCACCAGTTTTAGTTTCCATAACTACAACAGAGCCATGATCTGCCTCAAATTTTTCCAATTGTGCCAAAAGAGAATGATGTACAATATCTTGAAGACCAACATTAATTGTAGTCATTACATCTAATCCAGGTTTAGGTTCTATTTGGTTTGGTTTAGCCAAAGGTTTCCACTTACCATTTGAAATTTTCTGCATTAAACGTGATCCGTTTTTTCCTCTTAACAATTCCCCATATGCATGCTCTAAACCTACTCCAACATAAACATTTTTTTCATTTATTCTTTCATATCCAACTGTTCTTTCAGCTATTTTATCTAATGGATATTCCCTATAATTCTTTTTTTCTATAATTAATCCTCCCCTTATTCCACCCATTTTAAACAAAGGCATTCTTTTAATATCATTTAGCGTATTTATAGAAATATTTTTTACAATTGGATGATATCTTTTATTCAATTTTTTAGCAGAAATTAAAGATTGTTTATAAAAACTAAGGGATTTTTCAAATTTTATTGATAAAGCTTTGGAGAGAGAATTAATGTGTTTGTTAAAGTTTTGATTTGAAACTGTAACTGCATCAAAATACACATCATAATTAGTTGTTGATGTAGCTAAAAGACTTCCATCATCTGAATAAATATTACCTCGCTTTGGAGTAATTATGAAATTTTTAATTGTTTTTTCTTTTGCAATTTTTCTGTACTTATCTCCTTGTATAAATTGTATATCAAAGATTCTATATCCGATTCCTAAACCTAAAACAACTAAAATAATAGCAACAAAATATAGTCTATATAAAAATTGTTTTTGGTTAGTTAACATTAGTTTATAATTATTTTAAATGGGGGATTATTAAAACTTTTTATTCCTTTTTCTTTCATTATTTGTAGAACATTTGATTCCATTTTTAGGTTCATTACATTTTTTCTATTGTCAATAAATTCACTTTCTAAAACAGAAATATCATTTTTTAAATCTCCAATTAATATTATTTTTTTATCTATTGAATGGGAAGAAAAGATCATTATAATTGCCAAAATGAAAAGAAAACTTATAAATTTCCAGTTTTTTATAGAACCTTCTTCTATTAAAAAATTTCCTAATATTATTTTATTTATTTTACTCATATTCTCACTGCTGATCTTAACTTAGCACTCCTAGATCTATTGTTTTTTTTTATTTCTTCCTTGCTAGGTACCTTAAATTTAAATGACTTATTAAATGGCAAATTAGTTTTTCCAAAAGCATCTTTCATAGGTTCCAAAGCAAAGCATCCATTTTTAATAAACCTTTTTATAAGTCTATCCTCAACAGAATGATAAGTTATAAAAGAAACCCTTCCCCCAATTTTTATTACATCTGGTAATTGAACTAGTAATTGTTTTAAAACTTCTATCTCATCATTGACTTCAATTCTCAATGCTTGGTAAATTTTTGCTAAAGTTTTGTTTTCGTAACCTTTTGATAAAATTGGAAATAATATATTATTAAACTGTTTTGTTGAATTAATTTTATTTTCATTTCTTCTATTTACAATTAGTTTTGCTATTAATCTAGAATTTTTCAAGTCAGAGTACTCATAAAAAATTTTTGCTAATTCAAATTCAGAATAATTATTTAAAATTTCTGATGCTGTCAATTCTATATTTTTATTCATTCTCATGTCTAACTTTGATTGATGTCTAATGGAAAAACCTCTATCTGCGTTATCAAATTGGTAAGATGAAACTCCTAAATCCGCTAGTATACCATCAACCATTTTATATCCGTGATATAATAAATTTTGTTTTAAAAATTTAAAATTTTGATTTACTAATAAAAGTCTATTATCAGAAATTCTATTTTTAATTGCATCTAAGTCTTGATCAAAAGCTATTAATTTTCCATTTGTACCTAATGCATTTAAAATTGCTTTGGAATGCCCTCCACCTCCAAAAGTTAAATCCACATAAACTCCATCCTCTTTAATTCCAAGACTTGTAACAGATTCTTCTAACATTACAGGATTATGATACATCTTTTTCTTTATTACCCATTACTTTTTCAGATAACTCTGCAAAATCAATTTCAGGATTATTAATAACATTTTCGTAAGAATCTTTGTCCCAAATTTCAATGATGTTTATTGCTGTAGTTAATACAAGATCATTCTTTGAAAAATATGTATTCAACAAATCTTTGGGGATTAATATCCTTCCGCTAATATCTAAATCAACTACTCTTACACCGGCTGTATACATCCTAATAAAATCATTATTTTTTTTAACAAACCTATTTAGATTATTAATCTTGTCCATTGTCAATTTCCATTCGGAGTAGGGATGCAATTCTAAACAAGATTGAAATACAGATCTTTTTAAAATAAAACTTTCATTGATACTAACTCCTAACTGCTTTTTTAAAGCAATAGGGAGCATCAATCGACCTTTAACATCAGCTTTACATTGATATGTTCCAATTAAATTAACCACCAGATTGTTTGTGTAATCTCAAATATATTGAAATTTTACCACTTTTTACCACTTTTTACCACTTTGTTTATAATTTTAATTTTCAGAACTTTATTATATATTAAATTACTGATAATCAGTTATTTAAAAGAATAAAAATGTTAATTATACAAACCTTTCTATTTTGTAATTAGTATATTAGCTTTTAAATAGAGAATGATTTTATTATGCAAGAAATAAAACATATTGAAAATAGAGGTTTCAAATATTTAACTAGTGGAACGGGGAAACCAATTATTATTCTTCACGGATTAATGGGTGGTCTGGGAAATTTTGAAGGATTTATTTCTTATTTTCCAAAAATTGGTTATCAAATATTTATGCCTGAATTACCAATTTATACAGCTTCTCTTATCAATACTAATGTGAAATATTTTGCAAAATTTATTAATAGTTTTATAAAATTTTTAAAATTAGATAAAGCTATTTTAGTTGGTAATTCGCTAGGAGGTCATGTTGGGCTTTTACATGCTAAACTATTTCCAGAGTACACAAAAGCTTTGGTTTTAACAGGAAGTTCTGGTTTATATGAAAATGCTATGGGTGATACCTATCCAAAAAGAGGAGATTATGAATTTATTAAAAAAAAAACACAGGATGTTTTTTACTCACCTAAAATAGCTAGTAAAGAAATTGTTGACGAGGTGTTTGGAGTTGTTAATGACAGAAAAAAAGTTATCAAGATTTTAGCAATGGCAAAAAGTGCAATTCGTCATAACATGGCCAAAGATCTTCCAAAAATTAAAATTTCAACGGCATTAATTTGGGGAGAAAATGATAGTGTGACCCCTCCTCATGTAGCAAATGACTTTAATAAATTATTACCTAATTCTAAATTGTTTTGGATAAAAAATTGTGGTCATGCTCCTATGATGGAACATCCTAATAATTTCAATAATATTGTTAAAAAATGGTTTGCTGAAAAAAAATTTTAGGCATGATCATTAAAACTACAGAGTTTATTAAAAGTAGCTCAAATTGCAAAGAGTGTCCTCAAACTAATATACCCGAATTTTCATTTATTGGGAGATCAAATGTTGGCAAATCTTCATTGATAAATATGATTACTAAAAAAAAAATTGCTAAGGTTTCTAGAAATCCAGGCAAGACCTTATTAATAAATCACTTTTTAGTAAATAGCAATTGGTTTTTAGTAGACCTACCTGGCTATGGATATGCAAATATTTCAAAAAAAGAAAAAAGAAAAATTGAAAATATTATTACAGATTACTTTAAAAATAGAGATAATTTATTATTAACATTTATTTTAATAGATATTAGACATGAGCCTCAGATAATAGATTTAGATTTTATGAGCTGGTTAAGTAATAACAATATCAATTTTAAAATAATTTTTACAAAAGAAGATAAATTAAAAGCTAGGGATAAGGAAGAAAAAATAAAAAAATATCTGAATATACTTTTTGAAAAAATAAAAATTTCACCTAAAAATACTATAAGTTCATCTAAATTAAAATCAGGAAGAAAAGAAATTATAAATTTTATTTATTCTGAACTTTGACCTGGCGGAGATTGTAGTTTTAAATTTTCAGCAAAATATTCACAGAATTGCTTAAATGAATTCGTCATTTTTTCATTTTGAGTTGCTTTAAAAAATGTTTCGCTCATACTAACTAATGTCTGATGAAAAAAAACATTCATTTGGTCTAAAGGCATATCTTTTGTCCATAAATCAATTTTTAATGTTTCTTGTGATTTGTGATTCCAAACAGACAAAAAAACTGCTTTTGAAGTTTCATTTGAAACTCCTCCGTCTGGTGCAGACCAACTAATTTTTTCGGGCACTTTATTCTCATCCAATTTAATATCAAATGATATCCTTGTTTTCTTCATTATTTTCTGGGTTTATATTTTGATTTATTAAAAATTTTGTAAAAATCTTCTCTTAAAAGTTGAGCTAAGCTTATATCATTATTTTTCATATATGAATTTACAATTTTGTAACCTAACCATTTTCCTATACTTCCAGGAGAATCTTTATCTATATCTAGATTGAACTTTGAAAAGGGAGAAAAATATATAAATCTTGATTTTAGATCATTTCTTGTACTAAAAAGCAAATCATTTTCAACAAAAAAACTCCATATATTATATTCATTTTCTTCAGCCCAATTAATTTTCTTCAAACTTGAGTGGAATTTTATATGATTTTTATTAAATGGAGTTAAATGTTCAATTAAAAATAAAATTTTTCCATAGTAAATCATTTCAGCTAACAATGACCTATCATTTTGCCTGTAAACAAAGCTTTGAGAAAATTTTTCTGCAATATCATTAGAAATATATTCCTTTGACATATTCATAGTAATATAGTCAGGCAATTCAGTATAAAAACTTTTTCCCAAATAAGAATCTAAAGAAATAAGTAATAAAGAGTCTGCATATATAATTCTTTCTTCATACTTAGACAAAGAGTTTAATGTAATAACTTTAGGTTTTTTAAATTCAGGAAAAATTTCTTGAAATTTTAAAAAAACTTGTGAAATTTCTTTAGATATTATTTCAAAATCATCAAAAATTAATGAACTTTTTTTATATATGCTAAGTCTTGTAGAGTCTTTTAAATAAGAATTCCAAGTTTCTATTGGGAATTGTTTTGGGAATAAGTAAGGATATTTTTTTATTAGTAAATCAAGATTTTCTTCATTAGAATTATAAAATTCATTTTCAAAACGATGGATCTCTAAATTAACATTTGATTTATTAGATTCGCATCCTAAAAAAAATATTGAAAATATAAATAAAATAACATTGTAAATTTTATAATCAATCATAAAACTATTAATTTTACTCATCAAAATATTTTAAATATCAAACATAATATAAACTGAGCCAATTATTTAAATTACTTTAAAAAATTTAATAAATGAATTCAAAAAAAATTATTGAAAATATAACTAATTGGTTAAAAAAGTATTCTAAAGAATCTAATACAAATGGTTTTATTGTAGGAGTATCTGGAGGAATTGATTCGGCAGTTACTTCTACCCTTTGTGCTAAAACTGGATTACCAACTTTATGTTTAGACTTACCAATCCTTCAAGGTAAACAAGAACATAGTAGAGCAACAAAACATATTAAGTGGTTAAAAAATAAATATAAAAACACAGACTCAAAAACAATTGATTTAAGTGAATCTTTTTTATCATTTAAAAATTCAGTTGAGATTAATTCAAAAAAAAATAATTTGCTTTCGCTTGCCAACACAAGATCAAGGTTACGAATGGCTACCTTATATTATTTTGCTGGATTAAAAAATTATATAGTTGTTGGAACAGGCAATAAAGTAGAAGATTTTGGAATAGGATTTTATACAAAATATGGAGATGGTGGAGTTGATATTAGTCCCATAGCTGATCTTTATAAAACAGAGGTAATTGAAATATCAAAGGAGCTTAAAATTATTAAAGAAATTATTCTAGCTAAACCAACAGATGGTCTTTGGGATGATGCAAGAACTGATGAAGATCAAATTGGAGCCACTTATGAAGAGTTAGAATGGGCTATGAAGGAAAAAGATTATGGTAAAAATTCACTAGATTTTTCAGGAAGGAAAAAGAAAGTTTTCGAAATTTTAAATGAGTTTAACAAGCAGAACTTTCATAAAATGAATCCTATTCCTATTTACATAATTCCAGAAGAATTAAGGTAGAAATTATAAAACTCTATTAAGCTTATTTGATAATAAAGATTTTAATTTATAATAATCCGTAATTTCTTCAAGTATTTGACTATTATCATCAGATTTTTTTTGTGTTTCTTCCTGAAGTTCTTTAACCTTTTCATTGATTAAATGAGTTCTTAAACTTAAAATTGTTTCAGAAACTAATTGAGAAATCACTTTATTTTTCCCCTTCACAAATATATTTTTACTTAACCAATCATGAAGTTGATATCTGTCTTCATTCATTAAAATAGAAGTAACATGATTAGATAAATCTGATTCTAAACTATTTAAAAAAACATCTATAACTAATTTGCCTTTTTTTTGAAGTTCATTAATAATTGCATTATAAAGAATTTTAAAAGATTCATTGGTAAATTCTATTTCATCTTCTTGTAAATCCAAAAATATTTTTTCATAAACTAATGACTCAACTACAATAGGTTCCATAACAAGTTCACTATTCTCATCTTTTTTCAATATCAATTCTTCAAATTTTTCTTTTTTAGTACCGTACAATAATAAAATTTCAATAATTTTTTTTTCGAGTTCAAATAAGACATTAACTTTTATATTTTTCGGAGTTTTTTTAATCTCACTAATATTTCTTTTTGAAATGTATGCAACTTCATTTTTGTTCTGTTGAGCTAAGGAATTAAACAAGACATCTTCTGAAACATCCATGATTTTAGAACAATGTTTTACATATATCTCTTGCTTAATTCTATCTGGAATTGTTGATATACTATTAACAATCTCATTAATTGTTTTAGCTTTTAAAATAGGATCATCTTTAGCATTTTCAGATAAAATAGAAGCTTTAAATTGGATGAAATCTTTTGAATTTTTAGATAAAAAATCTTTTATTTCTTCATTGCTGCGTTCTTGACTAAAACTGTCAGGATCATGACCATTTGGGAATGTACAAACACTAACATTCATTCCTGCACTTAAAATCATATCGACCCCTCTCAATGTAGCATCTACTCCTGCTCTATCACTATCATATAGCATAGTAATATTTATTGTTAATCTTCTAATTAATATAATTTGATCATTAGTTAATGCAGTTCCAGAGGATGAAACAACATTTTTTATTCCTTTTTGATGCAGTTGAATAACATCAGTGTAACCTTCAACTATAAAGCAATTATCAAGCTTAGCAATTTCTTGTTTTGCAAAGTATATCCCATATAAAACTTTACTTTTATTGTATATAAGACTTTCAGGTGAGTTTAAGTATTTTGCAGTTTTTAATTTATTATTTAGAATTCTTGCTCCAAAACCTAAAACCCTTCCAGACATGCTATGAATTGGAAAAATTATTCTTCCTCTAAATCTATCTACAGATTTATCATTTTTAAAAATAGACAAACCTGTTTTTTCTAAAAAATCTTTGGAATACCCATTTCCTATAGCAATTTTTGAAAAACAATTAATTTCTTTCGGGGAATATCCTAAATCAAATTGATTAATGGTTTGTAAGCTAAATCCTCTTTCTTTATAGTAAGAAAGACCAATTGCTTTACCTTCTTCTGAATTATTTAATTTTTTTTTAAAGAAATCATTGGCAAATTTGGAAACTATATAAAGGCTTTCTCTTTCACTTGCATTCTCTTTATCTTTTTTATTTATTTGCGTTTCTTCAATCTCAATATTATATTTCCTAGCTAAAAATTTAATTGCTTCAGGATAAGTAAAATGTTCATGTTCCATTAAAAATGCAATTGCATTCCCTCCCTTTCCACTACTAAAATCTTTCCAAATTTGTTTAACTGGCGAAACAACAAAGCTTGGGGTTTTTTCATTAGTAAAAGGGCTTAGACCCTTAAAATTTGATCCAGACTTTTTTAATTGAACAAAATCACCAACAACTTCCTCAACTCTTGATTGTTCAAATACTTTATCAATTGTATTTTTTGATATCAAATTATTTCTTTTATTGGATTATTGAATTTAAATAAAAAAAATGTTTTTAAAAACATTTTAAAAATCTAATATTCTCTATCTATTACATAATTTACTAAACATATTAAACTTTCCCTATATTGATTTTCAGGAAATTTACTAATATCATTTAAGGCATCATTATGATATGACTGAAGTTTAGATATAGTATATTCAATCCCACCTGTTTCTTTTACATAATCTATCACTTCTTTAATTACGTTATTATTATTATTGTGGTTTTTAATACAATTAATCAACCATCTTTTTTTAGATTTAGAAGAATTATTTAAAGTATAAATTAATGGAAGAGTTAACTTCTTTTCTTTTAAATCAATTCCAATAGGCTTTCCAATTTTTTTATTTCCATAATCAAATAAATCATCTTTTAATTGAAATGCAACCCCTATTTTTTCTCCAAAAGACTCTAACTCATCAATTTTATTTTTAGAAACATTTGAAGCTGCAGCACCTAAAGCACAACATGAAGAGATTAATGATGCTGTTTTTTTTCTAATTATTTCAAAATATGTTTGTTCATCAATATCTAATCTTCTAGCTTTTTCAATTTGTAACAATTCACCTTGACTCATATCCTTTACTGATCTTGAAATTATCTTTAAAAGATCAAAATCATTATTATCAATACAGAGTAGCATTCCCTTAGATAAAAGAAAATCACCTACTAAAACAGCAATTTTATTTTTCCATAAAGCGTTTATAGAAAAAAATCCTCTTCTGATATTGCTTGGATCTACAATGTCATCATGAACTAGAGTAGCAGTATGTATTAATTCAATTACAGATGCTGCTCTAAAAACTTTTTCATCAATCTTCCCCTCAGAAAGCATTTTTGCAGTTAAAAAAATAAACATAGGTCTAATTTGTTTTCCTTTTCTGTTTACAACATAATGCGTTATTCTATTTAAAAGAGAAACTGACGAATTCATTGATTTAGAAAATTTCCCTTCAAAAAGTTCCATTTCATCTTTAATATGCAGTTTTATTCTTTCAATTTCTTTCATACAATAAATATACAATTCAAAATAAACTTGATTATGTTAGTTTATTTCTCTATTTGCAAGTTGTCCACATGCCGCATCAATATCTTTTCCTCTTGATTTTCTAATAGTTACTGGTATTTTATTTTCTTCTAATTCAGAGATATATTCTTGAATCTTTTTTTCACTTGCTGAAGAAAAAAAAGGATTTTCAGTATTATTATACTGGATAAGATTAACTTTTGATGGAGAAGCTTTACAAAATTCAATTAATGCTTTAATATGTTTTAGATTATCATTTATTCCATTCCACACTATATATTCATAAGTAACTTTTTTTCTTGTTTTGTTATACCAATATTTTACAGCCTCTTTTAATTCATTTAAAGGAAATTTTATAGAAAATGGCATTATTTTATTTCGTGTTTTCTCTATAGCAGAATGCAAAGAAATTGCTAGATTGAATTTAACATTTTCATCAGCCATTCTAACTATTAACTTAGAAATTCCAGAAGTTGATACAGTTATTCTTTTTGGTGAAATTCCTAAACCTTCCTTACTCGTAATTTTTTCAATTCCTAATATTAAATTATTATAATTTAATAAAGGTTCTCCCATACCCATAAATACAATATTTGAAATTGGACGGTTAAAATACAGTTTACTCTGAAGATTAATAGTAGAGACCTGATCAAAAATTTCATCTGGGTTAAGATTCCTTATTCTTTTTAATTTAGAAGTAGCACAAAAATCACAATCTAAACTACAACCTACCTGACTAGAAATACAAGCAGTAGTTCTTTTCTCTGTTGGAATTAATACTGATTCAACTAAAAGATTATCAAATAATTTAACGGCATTCTTAATGGTTCCGTCATTACTTTTTTGAATTTTATCAATTTTAATATGGTTGATTACAAACTTGTTTTTTAAAAAATCTCTTAATTCAAGAGATATATTTGTCATTTCATCAAATGAAAAGGATGATTTTTTCCAGAGCCAGTGGTGAACTTGTTTACCAATATATGATGGATAATTATTGGATTCAAAAAAAGAACATAAATCTTTAAGACTTAAAGAACGTACGTCTTTTTTCATATAAGTTTTTCTAAAGAATTAACATTGCATCCCCATAAGAATAAAAATTGTATTTTTCCTTAACAGCGACTTCATATGCATTCTTTATAAAATCATAACCACCAAAAGCTGAAGCCATCATTAATAAAGTAGATTTTGGAGTATGAAAATTTGTTATCATTGAATCAGCCAAATTAAAATCAAATGGAGGAAAAATAAATTTATGAGTCCAACCTGTGTATGGATTTAAAGTTTTAAATGATGAAACAGAGGATTCTAATGCTCTCATGGAGGTAGTACCAACAGCACAAATTCTATTCTTATTTTTCTTTGCATTATTTACAATATCACAAGCTTTTTGATCTATAAAAAGTTCTTCAGAATCCATTTTATGTTTAGAAAGATCTTCAACCTCCACAGGATTAAATGTTCCAAGACCAATGTGTAATGTTATTTCAGCCATATTAACACCCTTAATCTCCAATCTTTTTAAAAGATGTTTTGAAAAATGCATTCCTGCTGTAGGCGCAGCAACAGCACCTTCATGTTTGGCATAAATAGTTTGATATCTATCTTTATCAAAACTCTCTTCATCTCTTTTAATATATTTAGGTAAAGGAGTTTGACCCAAATCAAACAGCGTTTGACGGAACTCTTCATAGGATCCATCAAATAAAAATCTCAATGTTCTTCCTCTTGATGTTGTATTATCAATAACTTCTGCAACCAAATTGTCATCATCGCCAAAATAAAGTTTATTTCCAATTCGAATTTTTCTAGCTGGGTCAACTAAAACATCCCAAAGCCTTTGTTCATCGCTTAATTCTCTTAATAGAAAAACTTCAATTCTTGCGCCTGTTTTTTCCTTGTTTCCCATTAATCTAGCAGGAAAAACTTTAGTATTATTTAATACAAATGCATCTCCCTCATGAAAATAATTGACAATATCTTTGAATGACTTGTGTTCAATTGTTTCTTTTTTTCTGTCAAGCACCATCAATCTAGATTCATCTCTGTGATCTGAGGGATATTCTGATAATAATTCTGATGGTAAATCAAAACTAAAATTGGATAATTTCATATTCTTAAAATTTGAATTTGCAAATATACATTTATGAAAGTAGCAATGTCAAGTTTATTTGAACTTAATTACTATTGTACTCTGATATTTTAAAATTTAATTTTTTCAAAGCCTTCCAAAAATTAGGAAAAGACTTAGATACTACTTCTGGATTATTGATTATGATAGGTTTTATAATTCCTAGTGGAGCAAATGCCATTGCCATCCTATGATCATCAAATGTATTTATACTAATATTACTTTTAAATTCTTTTGATTTTTTTAAATGTAGACTTTCGTTAGTTATTAAAATATTACCACCTAACTTAACTAACTCTTTTTCTAATGCTAATAATCTATCGGTTTCTTTTATTTTAAGTGTTTTTAATCCATATAAATCACAAGATAAACCTAATCCAAAACAAGAAACAGCTATTGTTTGAGCTAAATCTGGATTATCATTTAAATCTAAAATAATTTTTTTTGGAAGTTTATAATTTTGATCCTTTTTTAAGCATAAAATATTATTTTCAAAAGAGCTAATAACCCCTAAATTATTATAAATCTTAATTAAATTTATATCACCTTGGATAGAATTAGAATAATAATTTCCAATTCTCAAAGTTGAATTTTTTGATAATGCAACTATACTATAAAAATAAGATAAAGAGCTCCAATCAGATTCTACATTGTAAACAATAGATTTTAAACTTTGAATCGGACTTACAATAATCTTATTATTATTGAAGAAAGTCTTTACTCCAATTTTTTCTAACAAAGCTAAAGTCATTTTTATATAAGGTTTTGAAATAATTTTACCTTTTAAATTAACATGCAAACCATTTTCTAATGATGGTGCTATTAAAAGTAATGCAGATAAATATTGACTACTAATATTTGATTCTAAAGAAACACTTAACTTATTTATCTTTTTTCCAATTATTTTAACAGGAGGAAATCCAACCTTATTAAGATATCTAATATCTGCTCCAAGATAATTAAGAGCATCAACCAATAGTTTTATAGGTCTATTCTGCATCCTTTCTGAGCCTGAAATTTCATGATATTTGTCTTCTTGAATTGAAAAAAAAGCAGTTAAAAAACGCATTGCAGTCCCAGCGTGATGAACATTTATCTTCTCTGGTCTTTCTTTTAAAATCTTTTTTAAAATATTGGTGTCATCAGAATCTGATAAGTTTTTAATTTGAATATTTTTGAAAAGATATTTTAAAATAAGTAATCTATTAGACTCGCTTTTTGAACCAGAGATTTTTAAAGAAGTTTTAATTTCGTCATTTGTATGTTCAACTAATAAAGCCACGTAATTATTTTAATTTTAAGTTGTTTTGATGTCTTTTATGATCTCTTTTTGTTTTAAATTTTAATTTCTCATTAAAGGCTTTATCTAAATCACAACCTGTTTGATTAGCTAAACATAAAACAACAAATAAAACATCTGATAATTCTTCAGCCAAATCTTTGTTTTGATCTGACTCTTTTTCTGATTGCTCTCCATATCTTCTAGAAATAATTCTTGCTACTTCTCCAACTTCTTCAGAAAGTTGAGCCATATTAGTAAGAGGATTAAAATAACGAACTCCATGTTCTTTTATCCAAACATCAACTTTTTTTTGTATTTTTTTTAATTCCATAACTATTATTCTTTATTCTTTGAATCCATAAAAATTGTTACCGGACCGTCATTTTCGATTTTTACAAGCATCTCTGCTCCAAAAATTCCTGATCCAGGTTTTTTATTAATTTTCTTCTCAAATGAAGTTAAAAATTTATTGTATATTTTTTTAGCATATTCTGATTTAGCAGCTTTAATATATGAGGGCCTATTTCCTTTTTTTATTAAAGCGTGTAAAGTAAATTGACTTATGATAATAGCATCTCCATCAATATCAATAATTGATTTGTTCATTAAGTTATTATTATCATTAAAAATTCTCAATAATGAAATTTTGCTAGTCAACCATTCTATATCGATTATGTCATCATCATTTTCAATCCCTACTAAAACTACTATTCCTTTTTTAATAGAAGATACAATAGAATTCTCCACTTTAACACTAGCTTTTTTAACTCTTTGAATAATTACTCTCATTTTATTTATTGTCTATTCTAAAACTTTTGTCCTCATCAACCAATAAACTTAAATAGCTTTTATACCTTGATTTTGAAATTATACCGTTATTCACTGCTTGCTTAACAGCACATTTTGGTTCATTTTCATGAAGACAATTATTAAATTTACAATCATCTTGTAATAATCTAAATTCCGAAAAATATCCTCCCAACTCATTTTTTTCAATATCAATTAGCCCAAAACCCTTTATACCGGGACTATCTATAATTCTAGCACCAAAATTTAGATCATACATTTCTGCATAAGTTGTAGTGTGTCTACCTTGTTCATTTTGTTCAGAAACCTCTGCAGTTTTAATGTTTAAACTGTGATCTAATAAGTTAAGTAAACTTGATTTTCCTACTCCACTATGACCTGTAAAAATTGAGATTTTATTTTTCATTATTTCAATTATTTTATCAATATTTATTTCTTTTATTACTGAAATATCTAAACATAAATATCCAATCTTAGAATATATCTTTTTTAAATTATTTATGTATTTAACATCTTTTTTTGAATATATATCTATTTTATTAAATAAAATAACAGTTTCAATTCCAAAAGATTTAGTAGCAACTAGAATTCTATCAATAAATATTGGCGATGTTAGTGGATTGCTAGGGGTGACAAATAAAAAACAACAATCAATATTGGAAGCAATTATATGAGAGTATTTAGAAAGTTTAACTGATTTTCTAATAATATAATTCTTTCTATTTTCAATCTTACTTATAACTCCAGTAAAATCTTCCTTACTTATAATTTGAAAATTAACTTGATCTCCAACTGCAACAGGGTTTGTACTTTTAATTCCTAAGGATCTAAACTTTCCTTTAATATTACATTTATAAATCTCATTTGAATCAGTGTGAACTAAATACAAATTTCCAGTAGATTTATAAACTATTCCTCTCATACATCAGCTATTTATAACCTTTTTTTGGTGATTAATTGATTCTTGGTGAATAGCTTTAAACATCCTTAAAATAAATTCTTCACTAAGGCCCTTTTCTTCGCCCTCTAAAATCATTTTACCTAAAATTTCATTCCATCTTTTAGTTTGCAATACTGCAACATTTTTTTTCTTTTTTAAATTACCTATTTCAATTGCGACTTTCATTCTTTTGCCAAGTGTATCCAATAAGCCTTGATCAATAACATCTATTTGAGTTCTTAAAGTATTTAAACTATTTTTAAAATCTACTTCTTCATTCGTAATTTTTCTCATTTTTAAATTATTCATCATTTTAATAAGAACCTCAGGTTTAATTTGTTGAGCTGCATCACTCCAAGCTTTATCAGGATTGATATGAGTCTCTATCATCAATCCATCAAAATTTAAATCAAGGGCAGTTTGAGAAATATCTTGTAATATATCTCTTCTGCCTGAAATATGAGATGGATCACAAATCAATGGAAGATCAGGAAATTTATTCTGTAATTCAATAGGTAATTGCCATTCAGGATTATTTCTGTATTTAGTTTGTTCATAAGTTGAAAATCCTCTGTGGATAACCCCAAGATTTTTGATATTTGCAGAATTTAGTCTTTCAATTCCCCCAAGCCATAAAGACAGGTCAGGGTTTACAGGATTTTTAACCAAAACAATTTTATCTGTACTATTTAGGGCATCTGCAATTTCTTGAACTATAAATGGACTTACTGTAGATCTTGCACCAATCCATAAAACATCTATATTATGATCAATAGCTAGTTTTACATGATTTGCATTAGCAACTTCAGTAGCTGTCAAGAGACCTGTTTCTTTTTTAACTTTTTCTAACCACTTTAATCCAATAGCTCCTACTCCCTCAAACATTCCAGGTCTAGTTCTAGGCTTCCAAATTCCAGCTCTGTAAACTGAAACATCCGAATTTTTTAAATCATGTGCAATTTTTAAAACTTGATCTTCAGTTTCTGCACTACAAGGCCCAGCAATAACCAAAGGGTGACTTAGGTTAAATGCATTTAGCCAGTTTTTCATTTCTTTATTATTTTCCATTTTTATGTATTATATTTTTCTAAAATTTCTTTTATCCTATTTGTATTATTTAAAACATTAGACAAGTTTGCTTCATCGTTTTCTTCAATTATTTTTTTTAAACTTTTTAGATTTAAAACGTACTCTTCTATCGCCAAAACTATATTTTTTTTGTTCTGTAAAAAAATTGGTGTCCATGTTTGGGGTGAACTCTTTGCTAGCCTTACAGTGGATTCAAAACCACTTCCTGCTAAATCAAAAATATTTTTTTCATTTTTTTCTTTTTCAATAACTGTTTTACCAAGCATAAAAGAGCTTATATGTGATAAATGCGACACATAAGCAACATGGATATCATGAGGCTTAGCATCCATATATATAACTTTCATATTTAATGACCTAAAAATTTCTAATGCTTTATCTCTAATTTCTAAATTAGTTTTATCTACTTCACAAATTATATTTGTTTTATTAAAATATAATCCTCTTTCAGCAGCATCAGGGCCTGAAAACTCAGTGCCAGCCATTGGATGAGAAGCTAAAAAATTTCCTCTTCTAGGATGATTTTTTATTGACTTACAAATAGCATCTTTTGTCGAACCAACATCAAAAACCAATGTTTTTTTATTTATTATATCTAAAATTTTTGGTATTACATAAATGGATTTATCAACTGGAATAGAAACAAGAATTAGATCCATTTGATTAAATTCAATTAAATCAATAACTTTATCAATTAACCCTAATTCAATAGCGCGTTCTTCATTTATTTTTGAAATATCTGATCCAAAAATCCTAGATTTTGGATAAACTGATTTTATGTCTAAAGCAAAAGATCCGCCCATTAAACCTAAACCTATTATTCCTATTTTCATTATTTATATCTTTTAATAGCTTCCATAATTTGATTTTCATCAATACACAAAGAAAATCTTACATAACCTTCTCCATTTGAACCAAAAATTGAACCTGGTGCAATAAATATTCTTTTTTCAATTAATAACTTATCAGTAAAACTTTTTGAATCTTTTGTACCTTTAGGAAGTTTTGCCCAAACAAATAAACCCTTAGAATCACGCTCAAATTCGCAATTCAAAATGGATGCTAATTCCCAAATTAGTTCTCTTCTTCTTTTATAAATACTATTTAATTTTTTAAACCAGTTTATATCACAATTAAGGGCTTCTATAGCTCCTTTTTGAATTCCATAAAACATTCCTGAATCCATATTACTTTTTACTTTTAAAATTTTAGAAATATTTTTTTTAGACCCTAACAGCATCCCAATTCTCCAACCTGAAAGATTAAAAGATTTACTTAAAGAATTTAATTCCATACAATTTTCTTTTGATCCTTTTACAGATAAAAGACTTATAAAATCATTATTTAAAATAAAACTGTAGGGATTATCGTTTATTAGTAAAATATTGTGTTTTTTTGCAAAAATAACTAGTTCATTAAATTGTTTCAGATTTGCTGAGTAACCAGAAGGCATGTGAGGGTAATTAACCCACATAATTTTAATTTTTGATAAATCTTTCTTTTCTAAATCATCTAAATTAGGAAACCATTTATTTTCTTTTGATAAATCATAAAAAATAGGATTTGCCTCAACCAATTTAGTAACAGATAAATATGTAGGATATCCTGGATTTGGTATTAATACCTCATCTCCTGGATTTAAAAATGCTAAAGAAATATGCATAATTCCTTCTTTAGATCCAATTAATGGTAAAACCTCATTTTCTGGATTTGATTTTACTCCAAAATATTTAAAATAGAATTTTGAGATAGAATTACGTAATTCCAGTATGCCTTGATAACTCTGGTATTTATGAGCATTTTTATGATTTAAACTTTTCTTTAAAGCTTTAATTACATCTTTAGAAGGAAACAAATCAGGGCTACCAATTCCCATATTAATGACAGACTTTCCTGATTGATTTAAAATAGATACTTCTCTTAATTTTTTAGAAAAATAGTATTCTGAAACTGTTTCTAATCTGTTTGAACCTTTAATCATCTAATTTTATTTTGGTAAATTCCTAAGACTTTAAGAAATTCTGATTTTTCATCTATTAATTTTAATGCTTTATTTAAATAATCTATGGAACTAAAAGTTGTATCAACAAAAAAAGAATACTTCCAAGGTGTTTTTACAATAGGAAGAGATTGAATTTTTGTTAAATTCAAATTATTATCTTTTAAAATTTCTAAAACTGAAGACAAACTACCTGTTTGATGATTAAGCACAAATTTTATAGATGCTTTATTACATTTAGAATCATCTTCAAATAAATTCTTAGAAATAATTACAAACCTTGTCTCATTATTCTTTATGGTTTGGATGTTTTTACTTAAAATTTCTAATTCATAAATTTTAGAAGCTTCAAAACTAGCTATAGCTCCCATATTTTTAATTTTATTTTTTTGAATTCTTAAAGCTACGTCAGCAGTGTCTTTATCTTCAACTAATGTAATTTTAGGATATTTTTTAAAAAACTCTTTACATTGTAAAAGAGCCATTGGATGAGAAGCTACTACATTTAAATCTTTAATTTTTGTACCTTTTAAAGCCATTAATTGATGGTTGATATTAATATAATGTTCTCCAATAATTTTTAAATTAGAATTGTCAATTAATGCATAGTTAGGAATTATTGATCCTGCTATTGAATTTTCAATAGCCATAACTCCCATTTCACATTTATTATTAACTATTGAACTAACTAATTCATCAAAAGACATAAATTCTAATAATTCTATTTCTTTTCCAAAAAAATCTATTCCTACTTGATGGTGATATGAACCTCTAATTCCTTGAATTGCTACTTTACTCATATTACATTAAAAAAAAAGTCCTGAAAAATCAGGACTATAAATTATATATTTAAAAAAATCTTATATATAATAAAGTCCTTTTTCAACTCCAAAATAGAAGAAGAAATAAAACTTTTTATTATAAAAAGATAATTTTATATTGAACATACTTCTGTAAATGTAATATTACTTATTGAAATAACAAAAAACTATTAATAATAAATATTATCTAAAATTTGTAGAAATCCCTACAGACAAGGTCTTATATTGCTGAAAAGAAAAGTCTATATAAGCACTAAAAATTAAAAATTTATACTTAGCTCCGATTGTGGTCTGAAAATTTGAAGTATCAAAATTCATATCTATTGGATCTATTATTGTTTTGTTTACAGGAACATTTGATTGTGTTTGATACTCTAAATCATACCTACCTATCATTTTAAAAGAAGAATTTCCTCCAGTTATACCAAATCCAAAGTAAAAATTTATAACTAATATATCTAAAGATGCTAATAAAAGTAAATTGTAATTATTTAGACTAAATTCTGCAATCTGTCCAGATCCTTTAATTGAACTAAATGATTGGATATCATAATCTATTTCCATTTTAGAAAAAGAAGCAAATGCAGAAATATTTAATGGAAATTTATCGATAGGCTCAAAATATTGAAGTAAGTTATGTTTAATTCCTAATCCTTTTAATGACATATCTATACCCTTTCGATGATATTCTGGGCTATATCTTATTATTATTTCTGTGTCAAAAGGAATTCCAATTCCCAATTGTAATACTGGAGCTGGAACACCTCCTAAAGGTAATTTGCTTTTTATTCCTTTAGGAGCTTTTACAGTTGTTTTTAATTCCGGCAAAAGACCATCTGCAGGAATAGTAATCAATAAATTCTCTTGTTTATTTTCTCCAATTATTGTTGGCAAATTTTTTGCATTGCTAGTTATATTTTCTAAATCAGATATAGAAAAGATTTGATCTGAAGATGGCACAAATGTTGTATTTAGTCTAAAACTTAAATCAACTCCTAATTTACTGTGTACTTTTGCTGTATTGTACCATCCTGAATTAGAACTATAAATAGCTCCTTTCATTAAAGGATTCATATATCTATTAAATATTTTTTTTGAATCATCTTCTACAGCCAATAGAATTGACTCTAAACCTGATTGAGAATAGGATATTAAAGGAAAAATTAAAAATAAAAGTATATTTCTAAACTTTAATTTAAAAACCATGTAAGTAAAGATAATGTCTTTATTTTAGGAATTCTATAAAGTTAGTTTAGCAACTATCTTCTTCCTTTTCCGCCTCCGCCTCCTCTAGGTGAAGTGTTTAGACCAGTTAAATCATACTTTATTCTAAATACAGTATAACGAGGTTGAACAATATATGATCTTGTTTGAGTAAAAAGTTGATTGAAACTATCTCTATTCAAAGATGTGTCATTAAATAAATTAGTAACGCTAATTCCAAATTCCCACTTAGATCCGTCCTTATTATAAGAAAAATCAGCTTCAGCATTTCTATATTCATTTAAAGTTTGTTCGGCGTTTCTATAATAATTATATGAATAATCTGCTGTGAATACAAAACCATCCCCAAAGTAAGCATCTATCCTAGCAAATGGTGAATCTGTATAAAAATAATTTTTGTTATCTCCAATATCATACATTCTCTTGTTATAGCTATATCCAATTTCTAGATTTGGCTTATCTCTGAAATTTGTAGCAATTGTAGCTCTGTATGATTGAGTAAAATTAACAGATTGTAAAGGATTCCCATTTACAATATTATTAAAATCACTAAAGTTAAAATTCATGTTAAAGCCAGCCTTAAAATTTTTAAATCTTTTATCAATTCTTCCAGAAGCTGAATAAGATTCTCTTGGAAAGTTTGAGTTTTCAGCAGATCTCACCGAGTTAATTCCAGAAATTAAAGTTCTATTTTGAATTGAATTTTTTCTTTTACTATATCTTAAATTCGCAAAAATATTTGTAAAATTAAAAATATTAATGCTTTGGTAATTTAATCCATAATTGTAGATTTCAGCAGATTCTAGAATAGGATTTCCCTGAAAAAAACTATTATAATTATTGAACACATATCCTTTAGCTAAATTATTAACATCAGTGAATTGAGTTGTTAATCTATAGTTAAATCGTAAAGATTCAGAATCTTTAAACTTAATAAAAACTCTCATATTAGGCCTTATATCAGAAAAATTATTAGATTGTAAAACTCCTAACTGAAATGTTTCGTTCTTGTAATTATGAATTGTAAATCCTGGATCTATTGTAAAAATTCCAGTTATAAATCTATATCTAAATGAAAAATATGCATCTAAAAAATTAAACTGTACATCATTGGATAAAATATCCTCATTAAAATTCTTCTGATTACCATTATCTAAAATTTGGAAAATAGAAGAATTAAATTTTTGGCTTACATCAGTCAAACCAAAAGTAAAATTCAAATTAGATTTTTGATTTAAAATATAATAGTAGTCTAGTTTTCCTTCAATCTTATTTGTCTCCGTTTCTCTTTTTTGATTAATATTAAATTTAGATTGATTTCTATCAAGACTTAAAATATTTCTAAAAGGTTGAAGTTCCTTAATTGCTTGATAAAAAGGATCTTCATTTTGTGATAAATGTTGAGCCTCAAATGAAAAGATATGATCTTCATTCAAAGTATAATAAGCCTTAAGTTCTTGATTAATTGAACTAGGTTTGTCACTTCTTAGTTCGCTAATATCCTCGTTTGTATTGGTACCTGGTCTTCCTACACTTGAATTAAGGTTTGTATTTTCTATACTTTCAGCAGATTTTACTAATAAATTATATTCAGTTTGTAATCTATCGTTTGGATTATATTCAGTTGTAAACTTATATAGTTGTTGTTGATTATCTTGAATTACACCCTCAGATGTTTCTTGTTTTGCATTAGTAGCAGTGTATATTCTTGAAATTTTTTCTTCCACAACATTTTGAGTTTCTGCAAAAATTGCAAAACCACTTATCTCCCATTTTTCATTTATAGATTTACTAAAATTATATGCACCAAGCTTAGCATCTATTGATTTAGCGCGGTTATTCTGAAGATTTCCAATTCCAGCGCCATCAGATGAAATATTTATAGAGGTTCCTGTTTGTTGATTTAGATTATTGAATCCTCCACCAAATCTGTAGAAATCTCTTCTTGATAAAACTGGTTCACCTAAATTATTAGTATTTCCAAGAAGACTCATACTTAAATCTTTTGCGTAATAAAAAATCTTTGGTGCAGCTAAATGAGTATCTTCATTACCTTTCGCACCAACTATTTCACCAAACCAAAACTTATCTTTTCCACTTTTAAGGCTAATATTTATAGCTATATTATCCTCGTTATTTGTCACATTTCTCAATTGACTCACTTCAGTAAAATTTCTTAAAACTTCAACTTTATTAACAGCATTGGCAGGTAAATTTTGTGTCGCAAGTTTTGAATCCCCATCAAAAAAATCTTTACCCTCTACCGTTATCTTTGTTATTTCTTTTCCCTCAACTTCAATAGTTCCATCATCTGTTACTTCAATTCCTGGCATATTTTTTAAAACATCTTCTAATTTTTTTTCTGATCCGGTATTAAATGAATCGGCATTATATACAATTGTATCTCCTTTTATTGTAACAGGCATTTCATAAACTATTTCTACTTCATCTAATGCTTCAGCTTGTTCTTCCAAAATAAAATTCTTTTCAAAATCTTCACTAAGATTTAAGTCTAGCTCAATTTGCTGAAATCCAATAAAAGAAATTTTAATTTGATAATCCGTATTTTTTTTTAATGAAATTCTATAGAAACCTGAATCATTAGAAATCCCAAAACCGTCTAAAATTTGTGATTCTTTTTCAACTGCAATAACATTTGCTCCCATTATTGAGTTTCCATTAAAATCGGTAATTATTCCTTCAAATCTTACTTGTGAATAAACAAAAGAGCTAAAAAATATAAGAAAAAATATAAGTGTTTTTTTCATTTTAAATTATAAAATAGGTTGAAATTAATTTCTAATTGGAGCAGATCGACCACCACTTCTTCCTCCTCTTCTTCCATTCCAGCGACTTCTCATTTCTTCAGCTTTATCAGCTGCAATCTTTTCGTATTCAGGGCTAGAAACCACCTTTCCTTTGGATGGCTTTTTAATTTTAAATTTTTCTTTTGGATTAAGAACAACCTTTGTACAAAGCATTGTCAAATTATCAGCACTAATTTCTAATATAAGTCCTGGCAAACCTCCGAACATTTGTGGACCTGTTGAAACCGGAATTTCAGGTGTAAACCAGGCAGTCATAACCACTTCTTTCATTTTCTTTTCTTCTGGATTATTTAAGCTTTGTGTTTCCCTTGATCTATTATTGAAACTCATTACTCTTTCTTCAACTTCTTTTGTTGATGTTGCTTTGTATGCATTATAAATTCCTATTTTTTTTGTTTCACCTGTCATTACCCATTTTATCTCTGGAATACTATCTTTAACAAGAAAAATCTTTCCAAAAAGTTCTTTTTTGTTTGTATATGTATTTGATTGTATATCTCTGTGTATAGTACCCATAGCAGGTCCAGTAACAAATTGCATCCAATTGAATCCCCCACCCTGTCCATTGGGATCAAGTCTTTCTTCTTCTTGAAAATAAGATGAGTTACTATCAAATTCTAAAGTATAATTTTTTTCTGTTGCAGACTTCATCCTGCCTTTCATATATGCTTGTCTATCAGGTGGCATGTTCTTCATCCAATCCATATTTAAATTAACTTTTGACATGTAATAGGCTTTCCCTTGAAAATCCTGAGAAAATCCACTAACACAAATAAAAAATAAAATAACTAGTATTTTTTTCATAATAAGATTTTTTAAAATCAACGCAATGGTAGTGATTTATTAGTAAATAGACAATTAGAAGACAATAAAGTTTAATTTGAATGAATTTTTTCAAATTTAAATTTTAAATTAGATGACAATTTAAAATTATAAATAATTAGTATGCATATAGCTATTGCAGGAAATATTGGAGCTGGAAAAACCTCACTTACAAAACTTCTAGCTAAACATTATAAGTTTGAAGGACATTATGAGGATGTTTTAAAAAATCCTTATTTAGATGATTTTTATGATCAAATGGAAAGGTGGTCTTTTAATTTACAAATCTATTTTTTAAATAGTAGATTTCGTCAAATAATGGACTTTGAAAAAAATGGTAAAAAAATTATTCAAGATAGAACGATCTATGAAGATGCAAACATTTTTGCTCCTAACCTTTTAGCTATGGGACTTATGACAAATAGAGATTTTGACAATTATAAATCATTATTTGATCTTATGGAATCTTTTGTTAAAAGTCCTGACTTACTTGTATACTTAAGAAGTGGTATTCCTAATTTGGTTGATCAAATTCATAAAAGAGGAAGAGATTATGAAAATTCTATAAGTATCGATTATTTAAGCAGACTAAATGAAAGATATGAAGCTTGGATTGAAAGGTACGATAATGGAAAACTTCTAATAATTGATGTCGATGAATTAGATTTTGTTAAGAATAAATCTGACTTAAATATTATAATAGATAAAATTGATAAAGTAATCTAGTAAACTATTAATTTATTCTATTTCTTTATTTTCTTTTACTTTTTTCTTTAAAATCTTACCCTCAAGTTTTAATTCTTCTAGTTTATTAATCATTTCTTCTTTAGTTCCTTCAAATAATTGAGTGGTTTCAGTTGCGACACCATTTTCAACCTTACTTGATATAATTTTTAATGTAGTATTAAGATTAGTATCATCAACATTTATTGAAATCTCTTGATTTACTTGATTGTCAATTGAATTAATAACCATTGAATTAGTTTCAGATGAATGTCCTCCTAAAATTGGAGCAATAACAAGTCCAATTAAACACGTTAATTTTATTAAAATATTCATAGACGGACCTGAAGTATCTTTAAAAGGATCACCTACAGTATCACCAGTTACAGCTGCTTTATGAGCCTCTGAACCTTTATAAGTCATTTCTCCATTAATTTCTACTCCAGCTTCAAATGATTTTTTTGCATTATCCCATGCGCCGCCTGCATTATTTTGAAAAATAGCCCACAATACACCACTAACTGTAACTCCTGCCATATATCCTCCTAACATTTCTGCAATTGCTAAATTATCCATTCCAAAAATCATAGGAACAAAAGCAATTAATAAGGGGAAACCAATTGTTAAAAATCCTGGAAGCATCATCTCTTTCAATGAAGCCTGAGTAGATATAGCTACACATTTATCATATTCTGGTTTTCCAGTACCTTCCATAATTCCAGGGATAGCTTTAAATTGTCTTCTAACTTCCTGAACCATTTCCATTGCAGCTTTTCCAACTGCATTCATTGCTAAAGCAGAAAAAACAACAGGTACCATACCACCAACAAAAAGCATAGCTAAAACTGGCGCTTTAAAAATATTTATTCCATCAATTCCTGTAAAAGTTACATAAGCAGCAAACAAGGCTAATGAAGTTAAAGCTGCAGAAGCAATTGCGAATCCTTTACCTGTTGCAGCAGTAGTATTACCAACTGAATCTAAAATATCTGTTCTTTCTCTAACAATAGGTTCTTGTTCACTCATTTCAGCAATTCCACCTGCATTATCAGAAATAGGTCCAAAAGCATCAATAGCTAATTGCATAGCAGTTGTTGCCATCATTGCACTAGCTGATAATGCAACTCCGTAAAAACCTGCAAATAAATAAGAGGCCCAAATAGCACCAGCAAATAATAAAACGGAGGGAAATGTTGAAATCATTCCAGTTGCTAAGCCAGCAATTATATTAGTTCCAGCTCCAGTACTTGATTGTTGTACTATTTTTAGGGTTGGACTTTTTCCAAGTCCAGTATAATATTCCGTAACAGATGAAATAACAGCTCCTACAAACAATCCAACAAGAGAGGCATAAAAAACACTCATCGCTGAAACTTCTTTCAGTCCTTCGCCAAAAAATTCCATTTTCATAGTCTCAGGAAGCATCCAATTACATAAGGCATAACATGCTACTGCAACTAAAAAAATTGAAGTCCAATTTCCTACATTTAAAGCTCCCATTACCTGATCCTCTTTAGCTTCATTACTTTTAATCTTAACAAGCATAGTTCCAATTATTGAAATAATAATTCCAGCACCAGCAATAAAAACAGGTAAAAGAATTGGCCCAATCCCTCCAAATGCATCTTGAATATTACCTCCCATGTCTATAATTACATAATTACCTAAAACCATTGAAGCTAAGACAGTAGCTACATAAGAACCAAACAAGTCTGCTCCCATTCCTGCTACATCACCTACATTATCTCCAACGTTGTCTGCAATTGTTGCAGGATTTCTAGGATCATCTTCAGGAATTCCAGCTTCTACTTTACCAACTAAATCAGCACCTACATCAGCAGCTTTTGTATAAATACCTCCGCCGACTCTAGCAAATAATGCAATAGATTCTGCACCTAAAGAAAATCCAGCTAAAGTTTCCAAGACGATGATCATATCTTCAGAATTAGTCCATACGCCACCCATAAATACTTTATAAAAAATTATAAAAAATGCTGTTAAACCAAGAACAGCAAGTCCTGCAACTCCTAAACCCATTACTGTTCCTCCTCCAAAAGAAATCTTCAATGCATTAGGTAAACTAGTTCTAGCAGCCTGAGTTGTTCTCACATTAGTTTTTGTTGCTATTTTCATACCCATATTACCAGCCCATGCAGAAAAAAGAGCTCCAAAAATAAATGCTACTACAATTAAAATGTGAGTGGTAGGAACTATAACTGACACTGCAGCAAGAGCTAAACTTACAACTACAACAAATATGGATAATAATTTATACTCTGCATTTAAAAAAGCTAGAGCACCTTCATATATATGATCAGAAATTTCTTTCATTTTACCGTCACCAGCGTCTTGATTCATAACCCAAGATTTTTTATATGTCATGTAAGCAAGTCCTAATAATGCAAGTCCAATTGGCAAATAAATTATTGTAGATTCCATATTTATATTTTTAAATTATTTTAAATAGGTGGCAAAAATAGCTAAATAGGTTTAAATAAAAAACCTAATAATTTGATTGTATTATCAATTATGATTTATATAGTACTTTATTAACTGAATTAATAACATCCTTACTGTTAGGAATCCATTCAGCTAATAAAACAGGTGAGTAAGGAGCTGGTGTATCTGCAGTGTTTATTTTTTCAATTGGAGCATCTAGATAATCAAAAATTTGATTTTGGATTTGATAAGTTATTTCTGTGGAAATATTTCCAAATGGCCATGATTCCTCTAAAATTACTAATCTATTAGTTTTTTTAACAGATTCAATAATTGTATTGATATCTAAAGGTCTAATAGTTCTCAAATCAATAAGCTCAGCCTCAATCCCATCTTTTTTTAGTTCATCAATTGCTTTAATTGCCTCTTTAATAATCTTGCCAAATGATACAATGGTAACATCTTTGCCTGGAATTTTAACTTCTGCTTTGCCTAATGGAATTAGATATTCTTCTTCAGGGACTTCACCTTTGTCTCCATACATTTGTTCAGATTCCATAAAAATTACTGGATCATTATCTCTAATAGCTGATTTCAATAAACCTTTAGCATCATATGGGTTACAAGGAACAACAACCTTTAAACCAGGACAATTAGCATACCAACTTTCAAAAGCTTGGGAATGAGTAGCTGCTAATTGACCAGCTGATCCAGTAGGTCCTCTGAAAACTATTGGACAAGGAAACTGCCCTCCAGACATCTGTCTAATTTTTGCAGCATTATTAATGATTTGATCAATTCCAACAAGAGCAAAATTAAATGTCATAAATTCAATAATTGGTCTGTTTCCTGTCATAGTTGAACCGACACCGACACCAGAAAAACCAAGCTCAGAAATAGGAGTATCGATAACTCTTTTTTCTCCAAATTCATCTAACATTCCCTTAGAAGCCTTGTAGGCTCCATTATATTCAGCAACTTCCTCTCCCATTAGATATATTGATTTATCCAATCTCATTTCCTCAGACATTGCCTCACATATCGCATCTCTAAACTGAATAACTCTCATAAAAAGGAATTGATTTAAATTCTAAGCAAAAATATCAAATAATTTATATATAAATATAAATAAATTAAAAAAGCTATGCGCGCATAGTATTTTCTTAATATTTAATTATATTTGTAGATCGTTAATTGCAATATTTAATATGAAAATATTAGTTTGTATAAGCCATGTGCCAGACACTACATCAAAAATTAATTTTATTGATGATAATAAGGTTTTTGATAATCAAGGTGTTCAGTTTGTAATTAATCCTAATGATGAATTTGGTTTAACAAGAGCAATGTGGTTTAAAGAAAAACAAAATGCAACAATCGATGTAATAAATGTTGGTAATTCAAATACTGAACCAACTTTAAGAAAAGCATTGGCAATTGGAGCTGATAAAGCAATAAGAATTGATGCTCATCCGATTGATGGATTTTTTGTTGCTAAACAAATTTCTGAATATGTATCTTCAAATCAGTATGATTTAATTATTGCAGGAAGAGAGTCAATTGATTATAATGGCGGAATGGTTCCAGGGCTAATAGCTGGTTTAACAAAAATAAATTTTGTTACCAATTGTATAAACATAGAAATTGATAATAAATCAGTGACTCTAGAAAGGGAAATTGATGGTGGTAAAGAAACTCTTAGTTGTAATCTTCCTTTAATAATTGGAGGTCAAAAAGGTCTTGTTGAAGAAAGTGATTTAAGAATTCCTAATATGCGAGGAATAATGCAAGCTAGACAAAAGCCATTAGAAGTTTTACCTACCTACAATTCAGAATCTAAAACAAATTCTATAAAATTTCATAAGCCTGATCCTCGAGAGGAAGTTAAGCTTATATCGCCTGATAATTTAGATGAATTAATTAATTTGCTTCATAATGAAGCTAAAGTATTATAATATATGTCTGTATTAGCTTACATTGAATCCAATAAGGGAAAAATTAAAAAGAATTCTTTTGAAATTGTATCCTATTCTAATGAATTAGCTAAACAACTAGGAACTGAACTTGTTGTATTAGTAATTAATGTTGAGAATACAAGTGAATTAAATAAATATGGCGCTTCTAAAATAATTAAAATTTCAAATTCTGAACTTAATAATTTTGATTCACTAATATTCAGCAATGTAATTTCCCAAGTAGCAAAACATACAAATTCTAAACATATTGTTATTAGCAGTAGTCTTGAATCTAAATATCTGGCCCCTCTTTTAGCTATTGAATTAGATGCAGGGTATCTAAGTAATGTTGTTGAACTTCCTAGTAACTTAAGTCCATTCACAATAAAAAGAACTTGCTTTACAAATAAAGCATTTTGTGAATCTACAATTGAATCAGATATAAAAATAATAGGATTGTCAAGCAATGCATTTGGAATTATTGAAAATGAAATGAATAGCTCTTTAGAAAATTTTGAAGTGTCATTATTAAATAAGAAAATAACTATTCAATCAACAGAAAAAGTTTCTGGAAAAATTTCAATAGCAGATGCAGATATTGTTGTTTCTGGAGGAAGAGGTCTTAAAGGTCCTGAAAATTGGAATCTAATTGAAGATTTAGCTGAAACATTGGGGGCAGCAACTTCTTGCTCTAAACCAGTTTCGGATATGGGTTGGAGACCGCATAGTGAACATGTTGGACAAACTGGTAAACCAGTTGCAACTAATTTATATATTGCAATTGGAATTTCTGGTGCTATTCAACATCTGGCAGGAATTAATTCTTCAAAAATAAAAGTTGTCATTAATAATGATCCTGAAGCCCCTTTTTTCAAAGCAGCAGATTATGGAGTTGTTGGAGATGCCTTTGATGTTGTTCCTAGGCTAAATGAAAAATTGAAAGCATTTAAAGCTCAAAACTCATAATTATTTTATTAATTTAGGGATTCAATGAATCATTAATTAAATGAGTTTAATCCGTCTTACTATTAATCGCATTTCATACAGCAAAACACATAATGGAGCATATGCTCTTTTATTAAATGAGAAAAATGGTGAAAGAAAACTTCCTATAGTCATTGGGGGGTTTGAGGCACAATCAATTGCAGTAGCTCTGGAAAGAGAAATTAGACCACCTAGACCATTAACTCATGATTTATTCAAAAATTTTTCTGACTGCTTTGAAATAAAAATAAAACAAGTAATTATTCATAAGATTGTAGATGGAGTATTTTTTTCAAGCTTAATCTGCGTAAGAGATAAAATTGAAGAGATAATTGATTCTAGAACCTCTGATGCCATAGCATTAGCAATAAGATTTGATTCGCCAATATTTACATATGAAAATGTTTTAGAGAAAGCTGGGATTATATTAAAAGCTGGAGAAATAAAAAAAGAAAAAAAATCTAAAGGTGATAATTTATCTAAAAAAATAGATTACGGCAAGCTTTCAATAATTCAGCTAGAAAAAGCAATTTCTATTGCTGTAAAAAATGAAGATTACGAATTAGCTGCTCATTTAAGGGATGAAATAAACAAAAGAAAATAATCATGATTTCAATACAATTATTTTTTTTAAAAATATTCCATCTTGATGGATTTGAACAAAACAAAGAAATCATATTAAGTCAGGGATTTTCCTTAGAAAGTCTAACTAGAGGTTTAATTGGAATGTTGGTTTTAATTTTAATTGCCTTTTTTTTTAGCAATAATCGTAAAGCAATTAATTGGAAAACTGCATCTATAGGTTTAATAATTCAAATAATTCTTGCAATTGCAGTTCTTAAAATTAATTGGATAAAAATGATATTTGAATCCGCTGGCAGGGTCTTTGTAAAAATTCTAGATTTTACAATGGAAGGAACTAAATTTTTATTTGGTGATTTAGTCAGTGTTGAAAATTTTGGAAATGTTTTTATTTTTTCAATTCTACCAACAGTAATATTTTTTGCTGCGCTAACTTCAATTTTATTTTATTTTGGAGTAATTCAAAAAGTTGTAAAAGTAATGGCTTTATTATTATCGAAGCTTCTTGGAGTTTCTGGTCCAGAAAGTTTAAGTGTTGCTGGTAATATCTTTCTTGGTCAAACAGAATCTCCGCTTATGATAAAAGCATACTTAAAAAAAATGTCAAAATCTGAAATTCTTTTAGTAATGATCGGCGGCATGGCAACAGTAGCTGGAGGAGTTTTAGCTGCATATATTGGATTTTTAGGAGGAGATGATCCGGAATTAAAAGTATTTTATGCTAAGCATCTTTTAACCGCTTCTGTAATGGCTGCCCCTGGTGCGATTGTTATTTCAAAAATTCTATATCCTGAAACTGAAAAAATTAATAGTGATTTGAATATTTCAAGAGATAAAATAGGATCTAATTTTCTAGATGCAATTTCAAATGGAACATCTGAAGGTCTAAAATTAGCAGCAAATATAGCTGCAATGCTTTTAGTATTTCTTGCCTTTATTGCTATGATAAATTATATACTAGGTGGTATTGGAGGAGTTTTCTACTTAAATGAATTAATTAGTAAATACACGGTTTATGAAAACCTTTCCTTAGAATTTATTTTAGGATACCTATTCTCTCCAATAATGTGGTTAATTGGTGTAGCTAGGGAAGATATGACTTTAATGGGTCAACTTTTAGGTATTAAATTGGCTGCCAGTGAATTCATTGGATATATACAACTCTCCAGCTTGAAAGATGCTTCCAATCTAATTCATTTGCATTATCAAAAATCTATTATAATGGCAACTTACATGCTTTGTGGTTTTGCAAACTTTGCATCCATAGGTATACAAATTGGTGGAATTGGAGCATTAGAGCCAACGCAAAGAAAAAATTTATCAAAATTTGGTTTTTTAGCAGTGATAGGAGGAACTTTAGCTTCCTTACTTTCTGCGACCATTGCAGGAATGATTATTGGTTAATATATTTTTATAAAGTTCTTACAAAATATAATAAATGAATTATCCATTATTATTATTTTAGTTGAAATAAATGATATGAAACAATACTTAGATTTGGTAAAGCATGTAATGCAGTCAGGAAATGAAAAGTCTGATAGAACTGGTACTGGAACAAAAAGTGTTTTTGGTTATCAAATGCGTTTCGATCTCTCTGAAGGTTTTCCAATGCTTACTACTAAAAAGCTTCATTTAAAATCGATTGTTTATGAATTATTATGGTTCTTAAAAGGAGATACAAATACAAAATTTTTAAAAGAAAATGGAGTAAAAATATGGGACGAGTGGGCAAACTCTAGCGGCGATTTAGGTCCTGTTTATGGTCATCAATGGAGAAATTGGAATGATAATGGAATTGATCAAATTGTAGATGTAATTGAAAATTTAAAAACCAATCCTGATAGTAGAAGAATGATTGTTACAGCATGGAATCCTAGTGTGTTGCCTGACACCAAAATTAGTTTTGAAGAAAACGTTAAAAATGGAAAAGCAGCTTTACCTCCATGTCATGCTTTTTTTCAATTTTATGTTCATGATAATAAGTTATCGTGCCAACTATATCAAAGAAGTGCTGATATTTTTTTAGGTGTACCATTTAATATTGCATCTTATGCCCTTTTGACTGAAATGATTGCGCATGTATGTAACTATAAAACTGGAGAATTTGTTCATACTTTTGGTGATGCACATATATACAATAACCACATTGAACAATTAGAACTCCAAACCTCTAGAAAACCAAGAACTCTACCTGTTTTAAAAATTAAAAGAAAAGTGGAAAATATTTTTGATTTTAAATTTGAAGACTTTGAAATTTTAAATTATAATCCTCATCCACATATTAAAGGTAAAGTAGCTGTTTAATTTTATTTTCAATTTCTTATATTTGAAAACTAATAATTTAAAGTATTGAATCCTAAATTTCGAAAATTTTTATTTTTTGTTTTATCATCTTTCTTGATGATATTATTTATTAATCATAAAAGTATTTCTGTTGAAATAACTAGAATGATTCATAAAGAAAATTTAAAAAATAACCCTTTTAAAAAAACATATTACTTGTCAAAGGATGAAAGAAGAGAGATTGGACTTCCTCCAAATAAATATTTTGAACAGTTGTGGAGAGTATCGATGGATCCAATTGAAGGAAGGCCTCTTTTTGAAGAATTATTTGAATTACAAGAGGAACTTAATAATTCTCGAGTTATTGATGATCCCTCTTTATTTAGAGAATCAATAGTGCCAGGTGAATCCGCATCAGCAAAATGGAATGAAAGAGGTCCTAATAATGTTGGTGGCAGAACAAAAGGAATTCTATTTGATCCAAATGACAATACTGATGAAACTGTTTTTGCAGGTGGAGTTACTGGAGGGTTATTTAAAAATACTAAAATTTCAGATCCTAACTCACAATGGGTTAAAATTGATGGAATTCCTGAAAACATTCCTGTTTCTTCAATGGCTTATGATCCAAATAATACACAAATATTTTATGCAGGTACAGGAGAATCTTACACTAGTGATGGTCCAGGAAATGGTGTTTGGAAATCCGCTGATGGTGGAGCAACATGGACTAAAATATTTGGTGGAAGAACAGGAAATTATGGAAAAGATGGACTAATATATATTAATGACATAGTTGTAAGAAACAATAGTGGAAGTTCTGAAGTTATTTTTTCTTCCAGTCCAGGTTATGATGGAGCTGGCTGGGTTGGTTTAAGTGGTTATGGAATTTATAAATCTACTGATGCAGGAGCTAATTTTACAAAGATTGATGCTAAAAATTCTAATGGTCAAACATATGAAGTAATAGATTTAGAAATTGATGGCGATAATTTAATTTGGGCTTGTACAACTAAAAGAGCCTATGGAACTGGAGGAACAATTCTAAAGTCAAATGCTGATGTTACATCTTTTGATGTAAAACATGAGGTGACTAATGGAAGAAGAACAGAAATGGAAGTTACATCTAATGGTAAAATTTATGTGTTAGTACAAGTTAATAATAAACCTAAAGTTTATAAATCAACAGATTTTTTTGCTACTGCCCCAACAGAACTTACATTACCTAATGATGCAGATGGCGGAATTAGTGCTGATGATTTCACTAGAGGCCAATCTTTTTATGATTTGATGCTAGATTCAGACCCCAATAACCCTGAACACATATACATAGGTGGTATTGATATATTTAAATCCACAACTGGAGGTGAAAATTCTGATCCAAATGTTAACCCATGGACTCAAATATCTCATTGGTATGGAGGTTTCTCTCAGCAATATATTCACGCTGATCAACATGGTATGGTTTTTGGCAATACTGACTCCTCAAAAAAATTATTTGGTAATGATGGTGGTATATACTATTCTAAAACTGAATCTGGAGTTGAAACGGCATCTTCTAGAAATAACAACTTAAATACATCTCAAATGTACACTATTGGAGTTGCTCCCTCAGAGATGTTTAAAGATTTAAATAAAACTGTTTCTGGTTATGATATAAGTTCATATGCTAGTTATCCTTTAACAATTAGTGGAATGACTGATGTTGTTATTAGCGGTTTACAAGATAATGGAAGTCAATTGATCGCAAATAATAATGATGCAATTAGCAAAGCTACCATGGCATCCGGAGGAGACGGAGCTGCATCTATGTTTTCTCAAAATAATTCAAATCCTTATTTCATTACAAATTATGTATACAATAAAGCTGTTGATGTGTGGGATTTTAGTAATAACACTAGAAGAGCGATAAATGATGAGAATGGCAGTAATGGAGATTTTATAACTACCCAAGCACTGAACTCTATTGATGGACATCTTTTTTCAAATTATCGAAGTGGTGGAACGAATCAAATTGCTCTTTATCATGATTGGGATAATTTTTCTAGTTTCACCCCTAAAAAAGTAATTATTACTGATGCATTACTGACAGGTAATGTATCTGCATTAACTACCGATCCTTTTGAAAATGACAGGGACAATAATTCTATTTTATTTGTTGGACTTGAAGATGGAAATGTTTTAAAATTAAGTACAAGTACAAGTTCACAAAATTGGAGTAAAATTACTGGTTCTGAATTTGTTGGTAGTGTTTCAGATATTGAATTTGGAAAAACTGCAAATGACATTTTCGTAACTATGCATAACTACGGAGTCAATAATGTATTTTATTCATCTGATGGAGGGTCTTCATGGTCTAAAAAAGATGGTGATCTTCCTAATATTCCTGTAAGATGTATTCTTCAAAGTCCTATAGATCCTAAAGAGGTGATTATTGGAACTGATTTAGGAGTTTGGCATACAAAAAACTTTTCTGAAAGCTCTCCCAATTGGTCTCAATCTTACAATGGCATGAGTAATGTTAGGGTTACAGATTTGGATATGAGAGATGATTTTAAGGTTTTTGCAGGAACCTATGGTAGAGGTATTTTTTCATCGAAATTTGATTCCGATACACCAAAATTATTTTTAGAAAAAGCTGTTCCTAACACTCTTTCTGTAAAACAAAATGAATCTGGCACATTTAAAATAAAATATAAAGTTTTAGGTGGATATAATAAACAAACTACATTTACTGTAACTGGCGGACCAACTGGAGCAACTTATACATATACGCCAGTAAACAACAGTACAATTAATGTAAATGGAGAAGTATCTATTAAAATAGATGTACCATCTGATGCTGATGTTAAATCATACAACTTAATAATAGATGCAACTGATGGATCATCTTCTGTAACACTAGATACAGTTGGAGTTGTATTAACAGTATTAGCAAATAATTCAAATGATTTAGATGGAGATGGAATATTAAATGATGCTGATAATTGCCCAAATAAAGCTAATGCAGACCAAAAAGATACTGATGGAGATGGAGTTGGTGATGTTTGTGATGATTCTGATGGAGATGGTATTTTTGATGATACTGACAACTGTGTAAATACTAAAAATGCAGATCAATCTGATATAGATGGAGATAAGATTGGAGATGTTTGTGATGACGATATTGATGGAGATACCATTTTAAATGCAAGTGATAACTGTCCTAATAAAGCTAATACAGATCAAGCCGATTTAGACGGAGATAAAATTGGAGATGTTTGTGATGATGATATTGATGGAGATACCATTTTAAATGCAAGTGATAACTGCCCTAATAAAGCTAATACAGATCAAGCAGATTTAGACGGAGATAAAATTGGAGATGTTTGTGATGACGATAAAGATGGAGATGGAATTAATAATGATATCGATAATTGTCCAATAAATGCCAATGCAAATCAATCAGATATAGACGGAGATAAAATTGGAGATGCTTGTGATGATGATATTGATGGAGACACTATCTTAAATGCAATTGATAATTGTCCTTATAATGCTAATACTGATCAAGAAGATTTTGACAGCGATGGTCAGGGTGATGTTTGTGATCCAAATCCTGTTCCTAAAGATACATTTTCATTAAAAGCATCTGATGAAACTTGTAAAAATTCAGATAATGGAAGTATTCTATTAACAATTAAAGGGGAATTTAGTCAGCCATTTAATATACATATTACTGGCGGTCCAACTGGCTTTAGCCATACTCCAGAAAATATTTCAAGCTCAACATGGTCACTAAATAATTTAAAAGCTGGCAACTATTGGGTTTGTATAACCTCTGGTGCTTTTTCCACTTTAAATCAATGTTTTAATGCTAATATAGAAGAACCTGCTGATTTGGGTGTAGTTTCAAATATAGATAGAGATAGAAAGCAAATTATCTTGGATATGAGTGGAGGAACTAAATATAATATCTTACTTAACGGAAATTTAATCACAACTTATGACGATAATATTGATCTATTATTAAGTCCTGGGATTAATACCATA
>MDSV01119340.1_pt1 | contig 49206 bp, 45 predicted proteins | sample 810851 | NCBI WGS metagenome assembly MDSV01 (sample SAMN05326640, study PRJNA326480) | marine metagenome | isolation source: seawater | place: Atlantic Ocean: North East | collected 2012
ATACCGCTACTGTTGTCTAGCCCGGGTGGTGGAATTGGTAGACACAAGGGACTTAAAATCCCTCGAAGGAAACTTCGTGCCGGTTCGAGTCCGGCCCCGGGCACCAATACAGAAAATGAGTAGATTAAATATTGAGAATATAGAAGCCATAGTCATGGACTTTGATGGAGTATTAACTGATAACTATGTTTATCTTTCAGAAGACGGGCTTGAGATGGTTAGATGCAATAGATCTGACGGAATGGCAATTAAGGCATTAAAAGAGAAGGGATTAAAGTTATTTATATTATCTAGTGAAGAAAATAAGGTAGTTAAATCTAGAGCAGACAAACTATCCATAAGAGCTATTTATGGAATTAAAGAGAAATTATCTGTCTTAAAAGAATTATCAATAGAGGAAAGTTTTAATTTATCTTCTACTTTATATGTAGGAAATGATGTTAATGATTTAAATTGTATGAAGGCATGCAATTTTTCTGCTTGCCCTATAGATAGCCATCAATCAATTAAGAAGATTTCAACTCTACAGCTAAAATCGAAAGGAGGAGAGGGCGTGATAAGGGAGCTAGCAGAAGAAATTTTAAATGTTCATATTTTCAATACACTTTATAATCATTAAATGTCTATTTATATTATTGCTGAAATAGGAATTAATCATAATGGCGATTTAGAGTTAGCTAAAGCTTTGATAGACGAAGCGAAGCAGGCAGGTTGTAACGCTGTTAAATTTCAAAAAAGAGATATAGAAAAAGTCTACACTACAGAATTTCTTAACTCTTATAGGGAAAGTCCTTGGGGCACCACTCAGAGAGAACAAAAAGAGGCTCTAGAGTTTAATCAGAGTGATTATGAATTTATAAATAATTACTGTAATGAAATAGAAATAGATTGGTTTGCTTCTGCCTGGGATTTAAATAGTCAAGAATTCCTAAATCAATTTAATTTAAGTAATAATAAGATAGCTTCTGCGATGTTAGTCTATTCAGACTTGCTAAGGATGGTAGCCAAAGAAAGAAAACGATGTTTTATTTCAACTGGTATGTCATCTTATGAAGAAATAGAACAAGCAGTAAATATATTTAATGAAGAACATTGCCCTTATGAGCTCATGCATTGTAGATCAACATATCCCATGGAAGACTCCCATGCAAATTTAAACGCAATAATGTCTTTAAAAAAAGAATTTAATTGCAAAGTTGGCTATAGCGGTCATGAATCAGGCCTAGCAATTTCATATGCTGCAGCTGCCCTAGGGATAACCTCTTTAGAAAGGCATATAACGTTAGATAGGGCCATGTATGGCTCGGATCAGGCTGCCTCTATCGAACCTGCAGGTTTAAGGCAGTTGGTAGGAGCGGTAAGAAAGATTGAGGGAGCTTTAGGTGACGGAAAGATAGATATGTTACCTGAAGAGAAGTTAGTGGCAGAGAATCTTAGACAACATTTAGACTGGCAATCTTAATTATTACTTTTTTCAATTATTCTTATTCATTATGGAGTCTAGAGAAAAGATAGTTGCGATAATCATTGCTAGAGGTGGTTCCAAGGGAGTACCTAGAAAGAATGTTAAAAAACTGTGTGGAAAACCACTCTTGTGTTGGACCATAGATCACTGCAAAAACTCTAAATTAATTGAAGAAATATGGTTAAGTTCTGAGGATTTTGAAATATTAGATCTAGCAAAGAAACAAGACATTAATGTAATAGAGAGACCTGATTACCTTTCTGGGGATGAAATATCTTCAGAAGAAGTTTTAACTCATGCGATAAATTACATTTCTAAATCCCATCCTATAAAAATTATTGTATCTCCTCAGGTCACTTCACCTTTAAGAACAAGTGATGATATAGATAAAGGAATAATAGAATTTACAGAGGGCAATTTTGATTCTCTTTTCTCGTGCTCATTAGCTCAAGATCTATTTTATTGGGAAAAGAATGAATATGAAGAATTATTTAGTGTTAGTTATGACTATCAGGCCAGAAAGAGAAGGCAAGATATAAGCAATAAGTATGTTGAAAATGGATCATTTTATATTTTTAAACCTGATGTTTTAACAAATCTTCAAAATAGATTGGGTTATAAGATAGGAGTTTCTGTAATGGAAAGTTGGAAATCCTTTGAAATAGACAACGAAGAAGATTTTAAGATCTGCTCTGCTTTAATGAATGAATTTCATTTAACTAACTAAATTTTCTAATTATTATAAATTTACTGATAATATCTATTTTTCTTATAAAATTAATATATTGGCTGGGTGGCAGAGTGGTTATGCAGCGGATTGCAAATCCGTCTACGCCGGTTCGATTCCGACCTCAGCCTCCAATAATTTTGATTTCTTAATATAAAGCAAATGGATAAGTATAAAGTAGATTGTTTAGTTATTGGAGGAGGCGTAGCTGGCTTAGCAATAGGCAGTAAAGTCGCTAGACATTTTCAAGATATATTTCTAATTGAAAAGAATTCTCTACTTTCTCAAGAAACTTCAAGTAGAAATTCTGAAGTTATTCATGCAGGAATATATTATAAGAAAGACTCTTTAAAATCTAAATTTTGCATAGAAGGAAAAAATTTATTATATGAGTACCTAGAAGAAAGGAAAATTCCTTATAACAGATGTGGAAAGTTTATAATTTCAACCGATGATTCCGAAACTAAAAAATTAGAAGTAATTCAAAAGAATGCTGAAGATTGTGGAGTTGAAGACCTAAGTTTTAACGATCATTCAATTGAAGAATATAAATTTTTAAAATATAAATCATCTCTATTTTCACCTTCTTCTGGAATATTTGATTCTCATGAATTTATGCAGTCTCTAAAAAATGATTTTGAGAAAAATGGTGGAAATATACTTTTAAATAATACCTGTTTAAAAATTGAAGCAAATAAAGAATATTTTGTTGTCTCAATTCAAGATTCACAAAATAATCAAGAATATCTTCTAGAGACCAAAAGAATAATTAATGCTGGAGGGCTTGAAGCTGTAAACTTAATCAACAATCTATTAGAAGAAGAAAAGTTTAAGCTTAAGTTGATAAAGGGCGATTACTATAGTTATTCTGGCAAAGAAAGATTAAGTCACTTAATTTATCCAGTCCCAACTGAAAATAGCTTGGGCATACATGCAACGATTGATTTAGGTTCAGGTATTCGCTTTGGACCTTCAGCTTATGAAGTAGGTGAAGTTGAATACAGCATTCCTGAGGACCAAAAGAAACAATTTTACGAGTCAGTAAGAAGATATTGGCCAGACATTGATAAGAATTTACTTTCTTCTGGTTATTCTGGTATTAGAGCTAAAGTAGAACAAAAAGAAGATGATTTTGAAATCAACTTTAAAGAATTTGACGAGAATGTAATTGTCAATATTCTTGGCTATATATCTCCAGGATTAACATCTTCACTAGCATTATCAAACTATATTGAAGAAAAGCTTTTGCAGTACTCTACTTAAATGGCACTTAATTTATAACATTATTCTATAATGTATTTAATTTAGGAAAGTAAATGGAAAGAGTTTTATTGATTGGCGGCGAAGGCTATATTGGTAATGTAATCACCAATTATTTAGCGGATAAAGGTTATTTGGTAACTTCTTTTGATAAATTACTTTATGACAATTCAGTTTGCGTAGAACAAAAGAAGGAACTTGATAATTATCATTTTATTGAAGGTGATATTTGTAATGAATCTCAAGTGAGGAATGCAGTTGAGTCTTCAGATATGGTTGTAGTTCTGGCTGGTTTAGTTGGCGATCCCATAACTAAGAAATTTCCTGACGAATCCAATTTAATTAATGATATTGGTATAAAGAATGTCATTAATATTTGTTCTGAAATAAACCTTAAAAGATTTATCTTTATTTCAACTTGTTCAAATTATGGAATGATTGAAGGAGAGCAGAAAGCAAATGAAGAGTTTGAGTTAAATCCTCTTTCTCTATATGCTGAATCCAAGGTATCTGCTGAAAAATTGATTCTTTCAATGAATGGTAAGGAAAACTTTTGTCCTACTATCCTTAGGTTTGCAACAGCTTTTGGATTATCTCCAAGAATGCGATTTGATCTCACAGTAAATGAATTCATTAGAGAACTTGCTATAGGAAATGAACTGGTTGTATTCGATGCAGATACTTGGAGACCATATTGTCATGTAGAAGATTTTGCGAGGTTAATAGAATGTATTCTGAAGGCCCCTGAAGAATTAATTATTAATCAAGTATTTAATGCGGGTGGTGATTCAAATAACGCAACCAAAAGAATGATAGTTGATAAGATTCTAGAAAAGGTACCCTCTGGAAAAGTTAAATACAAAGATTTTGGTTCTGACCCTAGAAACTATATCGTTGATTTTGGTAAGGTGAGGAAAACTTTGAATTTTACTCCTAAATATTCTATTGAAATGGGGATAGATGAGATACTAAAAGAAATAAATGAAGGCAATCTAGATTCAGTTGATAATAACAAGAATTTTCATGGCAATTATGAGATTGTTCTATAAATGAAAAAGTTTCTTCCTCTCTCTGTACCAATTATAGACGGTAAAGAAAAAGAGTATGTAAATGAGTGTCTGGAAACAGGCTGGGTCTCTTCTGCGGGAAAATTTGTTGACCGATTTGAAGAGGAAATTTCCCTCTACACGAAATCTCTTTCTTCAATAGCATGTATGAATGGAACCTCAGCTATCCATACATCATTGATTTTATCTGGAGTAGAAGCTAACGATGAAGTAATTGTGCCGTCTTTAACTTTCATTGCTCCAATTAATACAGTTCATTACTTAAAAGCGCATCCTGTTTTTATGGATTCTGATAATGATTTCAATATAGATATAGAAAAAACTATTAGTTTTTTACTTGAAGAGACGCATCTTAGCGATGTAAAAGGAAATAAAGTATGTGTAAATAATAAGACTGAAAGGGTAATAAAAGCAATAATAGTGGTACATGTATTCGGGAATACTGTCTTATTAGATGAGTTGTTAAGGGTATGTGATGATAGAAATATAAAAGTGATTGAAGATGCAAGCGAAAGTCTAGGTTCTACATTTGCTAAAGGACTCTTCGCTAAAAAACATTCTGGCACAGTCGGCCATTTTGGTTGCTTGTCTTTTAATGGAAATAAGATAATCACTTGTGGCTCTGGAGGAATGATATTAACTCAAGATAATGTGAGATCTGAAAAGGCGAGATACCTGACAACTCAAGCTAAAGACGATCAAGAAAAGTTTATACATAATGAAGTTGGATATAACTATAGAATGTCAAATGTTCAGGCTGCTATTGGATGTGCTCAATTAGAAAGATTAGATCAAAGAGTGAAAGGGAAGAAAAAAATACATCAGATGTATGAGTTGAAACTGCGAGCACAGGAGAACTTTGATATCCATAAACCTTCAGAAGTGACAAATAGTAATTATTGGTTAATGATTTTAAAAATAAAGAATTCTTTTATTACTCCTTTTGATCTTATGGATAAGTTAAAGACCCAAAATATTGAGTCGCGCCCTATCTGGCAATTAAACCACTTACAAAATCCCTATAAAGCATGTCAAACTTATAATATAGAGAACTCTTATGAGCTCCTTAATTCTTCTTTATGTATTCCATCCTCTCCAGATTTAGATGAAGAGGATGTAATGAGAGTTGTAGGAGCCTTAAATGAGTAATTTAATATTAATCGGTGCTGGAGGGCATGCTAAATCATGTTTAGATGTTATTGAATCTAGTTCAGATTTTAATATTTTAGGTTTCTTAGATGATAATAAAAAGGGTAAATGTTTAAGATATGAAATATTAGGTGATGATAGTCTTTTAGAAACTATAAGGGTTGATTGTGAATCAGCTTTTATTACTATTGGCCAGATTAAATCTTCAGATACAAGAAAGGCTTTGTATAAACAACTCAAAACTTTAAACTTCACTATTCCTAGCTTTGTATCCAAAACTGCTATCCTTTCTAGCAGCGCTCATATAGGTGAAGGGACTATAGCCATGCATGGTTCTATAATTAATGCAGAAGCATCAATAGGAACAAATTGTATTCTAAATTCTAAGTCTCTAATTGAGCATGAAGCGACAGTAGGAAATTTCTGTCATATATCTACAGGTGCCATAGTTAACGGCGGATGCGTTATAGGCAATGATACTTTTATTGGTTCAGGTAGCGTAGTCAGAGAAGGTATGAAGATTGGAAAAAATTGTATTATTGGAGCAAATACATTTGTTAATTCCGACCTAGAAGCAGGTACAAAATTTTTTGGTTCTAAATAATGGTATTAAAAATAGCCGAAGCAGGCGTCAATCATAATGGTAGCTTAAAGCTAGCAAAAGATCTTATAGATATAGCAGCAGATGCAGGAGCCGATATAGTAAAATTTCAAACTTTTCAAGCAGAGAGTTTGGTAGTAAAAGATACTGCTAAAGCCCCTTATCAAAAAAGCTTAACTAATGAGAAGACTCAGTTTGAAATGCTAAAAAAATTAGAATTATCAAGGGAGAACTTTTCCGATTTATATACTTATTCCAAAAAAAAGAAAATTGAATTCCTTTCTACAGCTTTTGATGTGGATTCTCTAGACTTCTTGGTAGATTTAGGAATAAAAAGGATCAAGATACCTTCAGGAGAAATAACAAACTTTTTACTTCTTAAAAGAGCTGCATATCATAAATTGCCTATAATCCTTTCTACAGGTATGTCTTCAATGAAGGAGATAAGAGAAGCTGTTCAAGCACTCTTTAGATTTAAGGTTAAGAAAAAAGATTTATCAATGCTTCATTGTACTACTCAATACCCAGCCCCAATCGACTCTTTAAATTTAAGTTGTATTCAAACTTTAAAAGACTCATTTAATATAACCGTAGGATACTCTGATCATTCAGAAGGTGTAAATACTGCACAAATAGTGACCGCGCTTGGAGCAAAGATAGTAGAAAAACATTTTACAAAATCAAATAGATTAAAAGGGCCGGACCATAAAGCCAGTTTAGAACCAAAGGAATTAAAAAAATATTTTGAACTTATCGATCTTACTGAGAGAAGTTTAGGATCTTCAAAAAAACAAATAAATAAACAAGAAAAAGAAAATATATTACCTGCAAGAAAGTCTATAGTGGCTAATTGCAGAATAAGAAAGGGTGAAGTTTTTACAGAAGCCAACCTAAATGTTAAAAGGCCTGGTGGAGGTATTTCTCCTATGAAATGGGAAAAGATAATAGGAAGAAAAGCGAAAAGGGAATTCAGAGAGGATGATCAGATTAGTATATGAAAAAAAAGATATGCGTTTTAACTGGAGCTAGATCTGAATATGGATTACTTAAACCACTTTTAGCTAAATTAGATGCTTCCAAATACTTTGAGCTTGAACTAGCAGTTACCGGATCTCACCTGTCTAAACAACATGGATTCACAGTAGAAGAAATAAAGAATGATGGTTTTAAAATTTCGCATGAGATAAAGATTCTTAGTCAGGAAGACTCGAGGCATACAATCAATAAGGCCATATCAAAAGCAATAACAGGATTCTCAGAAATTTTTCTGGCTTCAAGGCCAGATCTATTAATTATTCTTGGAGATAGATTTGAAGCTTTTGGAGGGGCTATATCTGCGATGATTCATAATATACCTATAGCTCATATACATGGAGGTGAAGTAACTGAAGGTGTAATTGATGAGGCTATAAGACATTCAATAACCAAAATGTCATTTTTACATTTTGTAGCAACAGAAAAATACAAAAACAGAGTAATCCAACTTGGAGAAGACCCTGACAGGGTATTTAATGTAGGGGGAATGGCCCTTGACCCTATTTATAATATTCAATACTTAGATAAGGATTTACTAGAAGATGATTTAAATTTTAGATTTAAAAGGCCAAGCTTTCTTGTTACATATCATCCCTTAACAATAGATAATGAAAAAGGTATTTTTGAAATTAATGAGCTTTTACAATCTTTAGAAAAATTTGAAGCTAGTCTTTTGTTTACGATGCCAAATGCAGATCCAGGTAATGAAGATATTAGAAAAAAAATAAAGAAATTTGTAAAAAATAGAAAGAATGCAATTTTAGTTGAATCATTAGGCCAACAAAAATTTTTATCGTCTTTAAAATTTGTTGATGGTGTTATAGGTAATTCTTCAAGCGGTCTACTAGAGGTTCCTCATTACAATATAGGGACTATAAATATAGGAAATAGGCAAAGAGGGAGAGAAAAGGCTTCTAGTGTTATAGATGTAGAAGGAAATGAAACTGAAATCATTAACGCGATACAATTAATACAATCTAAAGAATTTAAAGACTCGATAAGAAATCAAAAGAATCCTTATGGAAAACCGGGTGCAAGTAAAAAAATAGTAGAAATACTTGAAGTATTCTTTAAGCAAAACAAAGAAGAAGTTTCTCTTGCTAAAAGATTTATAGATTTATATTAAAATAATAAGAATATGGATCGCTCTATGAATAAATTTCTGATTAAACAAAGTAGCAACATAATGTCTGCTATGGAATTAATAAATAAGAATGGTGTTAGAACGTTGCTGGTAACAGATAATAAAAAAAGTTTTTTAGGTACTATTAGTGACGGAGATATAAGGAGGGCTATATTAAGTAAGAGTGGTGCTTTAGATATGCAGATAAAAGATTTCTATAATAAGAAGGCAGTAACACTCAAAAAAGGTGAATTTGAATTAGAAGATACAAAGGAGCTTTTCAAAAAGCATAGATTTGATTTAATACCGGTAGTAGATAAAACGAATTCCATAAGTGAGATAATTTTTTGGGATTCTTTATTTAAGCCAGAGAAGAAAACAAGCTACAAGACGTTAGACCTCCCTGTAGTAATTATGGCTGGAGGTCGAGGGACTAGAATTAGTGAGTTCACTGATATTTTACCTAAGCCATTGATTCCCATAAAAAAGAAACCAGTTATAGAAATAATCATTGATAAATTTTTAAGGCACAAAATTAAGAATTTTTATTTAACTACTAACTATAAAAGTCAGCTTTTAAAGGCATATTTCAAAGAATTAAACCCATCCTACAATATAAATTTTTATGAGGAAAAGGACCCATACGGAACTGTAGGAGGTTTATTTGGTCTTAAAAGGCAACTTAAAACTGACTTTTTCTTAAGCAATTGTGACATTGTAATAGATGCTGATTATGCAGAAATTGTTTCGCAGCATAAAAAAAATAAGAATCTAATGACTTTAGTTATTTCAGCTAATAATACAGAGTTAGCTTATGGAGTTTGTGACTTAGATGAGGAAGGAAATTTATTAAGAATTAATGAAAAGCCAAACTTAAATTATTTAGTCAATACAGGATTTTATATTTTGAGCCCTGATATATTTAAATATATTAAAAAGGATAAGTATTTAGATATAGATGTACTAATAAATATGGCTCTAAAAAGTAAAGAAAAGATAGGCGTATTTCCTATTCACAATAGTGGATGGTCTGATGTAGGTCAATGGCATGAGTATGTTAAAACTTTGGAGAACAAGAATGTCTTTTGAGTTATCTTCAAGAGTTATAAGTGGTGAGGGGCAATTAAAGAATATTGTTAATTTACTGAATGAAAGAGGTTTAAAAGATCCTGCGGTACTCTGTGATAAGAACCTCTTTGAGTCATCAAAATATGTACAGTCATGTGTAGATAAATTGAAAGAAGAATTTAATCTAGCTTTCTTTTTATATGATTATCCTTTTGAGCCTTCTTATCAATTTATAGATTCACTTAATCAGGAGGTTAAGGACTCTCATGGAGAAGGTTCAATTGATTGCTGGATTGGCATAGGAGGCGGTTCGGCCATGGACTCAGCAAAAGTGTTAGCTATACTAGCAAAGAATAAAGGTAAGGCTATTGAATATAAGGGTTTCCCTGAGAATCTTAATAATCCTTTACCAGTTATTTGTGTCCCTTCGACTACAGGCACTGGATCAGAAGTTGTTTTTAATGCCAGTCTTATTGATGAAGATACCAAAGTGAAAATGGGAGTTAACTATAAGAAAAATTACCCCTTATTAGCAATCCTGGATCCAAATGTTGTATCTGAAGCACCATTACCTGTTCTTGCTTCAAGTGGGTGTGACGCTTTAGTTCACTCTTTAGAAAGCTTTGTCAGTCCTATGGCTACTAGTGAGTCGAAAATGTTCTCCATTATGGCTTTTAATTTAATTCTAGAAAACCTACCCGTTTTATTAAAGTCTAAAGGAGACAAAGATAATTGGTTGAATATGCAGTGGGCTGCTATTTTTGCAATGTATGGACTTTCTAATTCCTCATCAGGACCAACAGGTGCTTTATCTTATTATCTAGGAACTAATTTTAAAGTAAATCACGGTATTGCAGGGGCTGTATTTATAGGGAAAGTTTCTAGATTTAATCATGAGAATGGCTTTTACGGATACTCAGATTTATATAATGGAACTGAAATAAACCTAACAAAAGAAAAAAAGAGCTTGGCGGTTATTAATTCTATTGAAGAGTTATTAGAGTTAGCAAATATCCCTAATTCTTTAGATGAATTTGGCTTTAAAGATACTGACGTGAAGGGTTTCTGTGATTTTAGATCTGAAGTTGATGGAGCGTTTAAGATGAACCCAGTAGAAATAGGTAATGAAGATTTAATAACTAAAATATTGAACTAATTTTAATTTTAAGGAAAAAATGCCCGGATTTGAAGTAATAGACTCCCAAGAAAAAGAGATAGTAAACAAAATATTTGATGACGGAGGAATACTTTTTGCTCATGGCTTTGATGCCGCAAGAAGTAATTTCCATGTAAGAGAATTTGAAGAATCATTTAATGATATTTTAAAATTTAATCATTCTCTAGCGGTTTCTTCTGGAACAGCTGCTATAAAAATAGGTTTAAAAGCTTTAGATGTTAAAGCTGGTGATGAAGTGATAACACAAGCATTCAATTTTATAGCTACAGTAGAAGCAATACTTGACCTTGGGGCTATTCCGGTAATTGCTAATATTGATAACTCTTTAAATATGGATGTGGAAGATTGTGAATCTTTAATAACTAACAAAACTAAAGTAATACTTCCTGTTCATATGCTTGGAATGACAGCAAATATGGAAGCTATTATGAATCTAGCTGCTAAGCATGATTTAAAAGTATTAGAAGATTGTTGTGAAGCTACTGGTGCTAAATATCAAGGGAAATATGTAGGCAGCGTTGCGGATGTAGGTGCCTTCAGTTTTGACTTTGGAAAAGTTATTACTACTGGAGAAGGCGGAATGGTAACCACTGATAAAGTTGGTATAGATAAATTTTCAAGAGAGTATCATGACCATGGTCATGAGAATAATCCTGACTTTCCAAGAGGAAGAGATACTAAAACTATATTTGGTTTTAATTACAGAATGACAGAGATGCAAGCTGCAGTAGGGAAAGTGCAGTTATCTAAACTCCAAATGATTTTAGAAATGAACAAGGAACGCTACATGTCAATAGAAGAAAGTCTTGATAAGAGTTTTACTAGAAGACAGATTAATCAGAATAGTGAACCCATATTTGATACCTTTATCTTTCAAGTTAAAGAGAAGGAAAGAAGAGATGAGATTATAAATCTTTTAAATAAAGAGAAATTTGGAACCAAGAATCTTCCAGATGCCATTGAATGGCATTGTTCTTTTTATTGGGATCATGCATTAAGTGAGAAGCAAATTCAGAGAACTGAAAAAAGTAAAGACCACCTTCATACTATGATTGCTATCCCCATATGGCTTAAAAGAACACCTGAAGATTATTTAGAGTTAGTAAATAAGATTAATAAATATATATATTGAAGATGAAGATTCTTTTGTTTATTCCAGCTAGAGGTGGGTCTAAGGGAATTATCAATAAGAATCTGTACGAACTCGCTGGTAAGAAATTAATACAATATACGATCGATATAGCCTTAGAATTAGAAGCAAAGAGTGATCAAGAGCTTAAATGGATTCCTTTTCTATCTTCTGATGACAAAAAAATCATAGAGTATTGTTCAAACAATGGTCTTAAAACAGATTATAAAAGACCTGAAAAACTTTCACGAGATGATAGCTCTATAATAGATGGAATTCTTCATGCATTAAAATGGCAAGAAGAGAGAGAAGGACTGCCTGATTTAGTAATTACGCTACAACCTACTTCACCAATAAGATTTTCAAATGAAATCCAGTCTGCCGTTAAGAGATTCATCGATTTAGATTTAAAATCCTTGGTAAGTGTATCCAAGATGAGAGAGCATCCTTTTGAATGCATAAAGGTAGAAAATGATCAATGGAGTTATATAGATAAACCGAAACACCAATTAACTGGAAGGCAGGAATATAATCAAAACTATTACTTTATTGATGGGAATTTTTATATAGTGAAAACTTCCTTTCTCCTTGAAGGAATGCGCCTTGTTACAGAAGAAGATACTGAATTATTTGAAATTAAAAGAGAGTGGCCGGTTGATATTGATGAAGAAAGTGATTTTATTTTAGCTGAATCTCTAATAAATAAGTATGGATTATAGTGTGTTAAGTCTTTAGATTTAAGATCAAAAGAATTAGTTATGACTATACAAAGAAAGAAAGTGACAATGATAGTCGAGTCTTTCTTCTCAGAGAGAGATGTAGCAAGATACGGATCGTATTTCTTTATAGACAATGACGTTGACTTTGAAGTTTTAGATTTATCTCCTTTATTAAGGCCTCATCATTTCAATGAGTTAAAGGATAGATCAATCAGGCATAGATTCCATAAATTAATTTTTTCTAAAGAACAATTCTTTAAAGAAATCATTTCTTCTTATGAAAACACAATAGCAATTTGCAAGATGTCGACCGGACAGGAGAACAATTTTATTTTCAGATGCTTAGAAGACAATAAGATACCTTATGGTTTTGCTTATTTGGGAGAGATACCTATGATCTCAAATATAAAATTTAGTAGTTGGTCTGTACTTGTTGTAAAACTAAAGAAGGTTATAAAAAAAATATTAAAATTAAAATCCTTATTATCTCCAAGTTTTGTAATAGTTTCCGGATCAGCGTCAGTAAAAAAAGCAGAAAACGAGTTTTTTGGTAGAGAGCTAGATTATATATATTCTCACTGTTTAGATTATGATAATTTCTTAGCTATAAAAGATGAAGATCGTGATGAAGAAGAGCCATTTGCTGTTTTTATTGATGAAGATCAGCCTTTTCATGAAGATTATAATTTTCTTGGTATAGAGCCTCCTTGCCAACCAGATATTTATTATTCTGAAGTAAATAGATTCTTTGATAATTTTGAAAAATCTTTTGGCATTAAAGTCGTAATAGCTGGACACCCAAGGGCTAATTATAAAGATAGGAATCCCTATGGATCACGTAAGATAATCCAAGGAATGACTCACAAACTTATTCAACAATGCACACAAGTGATTGGCCATGCAAGCACTTCATTAAGCTATGCGGTGTTATTCTCTAAACCTATTACTCTTTTAAACTCAGATAATTATCACCCAAGACTTTCTAATTCCGTTTCTTCTTTTGCAAAAGAATTAGGAATTAGAGATATTAATTTAACTCATACATCTTCTCTGCATAGTCTCCCTGCACCCAATAGAGAGGGCTATGAGGACTATAAAAGAAAATATATAAAATTATTTGATGGTATTGATGAAAATAAAGCTAGCACACAAATATTTCTAGACTATTTAGTTGAGACATGACAATTCAAGATTTATTTCGAATAAACCATTAAATGAATAATTATTTATAAGTTGCTTGTTAACCACTTCTTGTATAATCAATATTTATAGATTTAAAGTAAGAATTTACTTAATCAATTGGAGAATAGAATGAGTTCCGGCAGAAAAGTTTATCTTAACGGCAATTTCGTCGAAGAAAGTGAAGCAAAAATTTCAATTTTTGATTCTGCGCTGATGTTTGGAGATATGGTTTTTGAGATGACCAGGTCTTTTAACAAAAAGCAATTTAAGCTTAGAGAGCATTTAGAAAGATTATTTTTAGGTCTAAAAATTCTTCATATAAATATCGATTTAAAGATTGAAGATCTTGAATCTATCTGTCATGAAACTATAGAAATTAATGAAAAAGTTTTTTCGAAGACCGATGAGCATAGGCTTATGATTAATATAAGCCGAGGCCCTTTAGGTATATACGCACCTGTTTTTGGTGGAGTTATAGAGCCTACAATTATCGTAGCTGATTTTCCTTTAAAGTGGACTCTAAGCGGAATGTCTTCTTTGTATGAAACAGGCATAAATGCCGTAATACCCTCACAAAGAGCTATTCCATCTCACTTAATGGATCCGAAGATAAAGAATAGAAGCAGATTATTTTATCAGATGGCTAATATTGAGGTATCAAAACATGCGGGAGACAATAACTGGGCCTTACTGTTAGACACAGATGGGTATATAACTGAAGGAACAGGAGATAATTTCTTTATTGTAAAAGATGAAAAAATTTACACTCCTGAAGGAAGGAATATATTAAGAGGTATTAGTAGAAATTACATCTTTGAATTGGCTAAGGAGAAAGGCATAGATTGTATTGAGAAGAACATCGAGCCTTATGATGTATACGACGCTGACGAAGCTTTTATGACAGGAACACCTTTCTGCCTTTTACCTACAACATCTTTGAATGGAGTAGATATTGGGGAAGGGAAAATGGGGAATATCTCTAATCAGCTATTAGAGGCTTGGTCAAAAAATGTAGGACTCGATATCAAATCTCAAATTATTGAATATGAAAAGGAAACTTCTATCCTAAAAGATAAAGGACCATCTCCTTATAAATTTTAATAATTTGGTTCTAAAGTCTTGAATCAAAAGCATATAGTAACAACTGCCCTGAAAGAGGTTAAGGGTAAAAATAACTTTGATACCCTTTTCTTGGGTGGATGGTGTCTTAATTCACAGACTGATCTTGATAGCATTAAGAGGTTTTCAGTATTGCCTTATCATTGGAATGATAGAGCTAAGCTGCATAAGGATTATCTTTTTTTACAAGAAGTTTATGAAGAGTTCTTGCAACTATTATCTGCTAATTTAAACAAGATTCACGGTGTAAATTTCTCGTTAAGATATTGGAGGATTGTAATTGGCCCTTGGTTGAACATTTTCATACCTGTTTTATTTGATAGATTCTCAATGCTAGAGATAGCATTTTCTGACGACTCAATAACAAACTTTACTAAATTAGAAATTTCTAACGATTATGAATTTCCAGTGGATATGGACTCTTTTATTGAAAAAATTGGAGATGATTTATGGAATCAATTGATTTACCAGGATTTGATAGATAGATTCTACCAAGATAAGCATAAACTAAAAAACGATATCGTTAAATATGACTATATATGCAATAACTCTCATAAATTTACACTTAAAGAATATTTAAAAAAAGCTTTAACTAGGTTAAGTTCTATTTTTTCTCAAGAAGACGAACCCTTCTTATTATCAACTAACCTTGGATGGGCGCGATTATTCCTTTTACAGTTTCACTTAAAGATCTTCCCTAGATTTTGGTTTAAGCAAAAAATAAATCCAGATCAATATGTGCAAATAGAAAGATCAGATATTTTAAAAAATTCTAGAGACCATACAAAATTTTATACAGTCCTGAATTATATGATTCAAAAACATATGCCTAGATCTTATTTAGAGACTTATCAGGGTCTTAGATCCCAAGTAAAAAAACTGGGTTGGCCCGACAAACCTAAATCAATATTTACGTGTGATGCCTATGCATTTGATGAGCTCTTCAAATTATGGACTGCAGAAAAAGTAGAAGAAGGTTCTAAGTTATTGATTGGTCAGCACGGAGGCAACTATGGGATAGATCTTTTTAATGCAGATGAGGAACATGTAATTTCTATTTCCGATAGTTTCTTAACTTGGGGGTGGAATAAAGAAATTAATGAACTTAAATTAGAGGAAGATAATAAAGTTTATCCTTTTGGCATTTTTACTAACTTAACAAAAAAAGTTGGTTATAAACCAGACGGAAACCTGTTATTTGTATCGACTAATATGCCCAGATATAGCTATCGCATGCTTTCGATTCCTGTATCTAGTCAATGGTCAAGTTACTTTGAATATCAGCTAAGTTTTATAGAATCACTTCCCAACGAGATTAAAGATAAAACCTTATTAAGAAAATTCAAAGAAGACTACGGAAGAGATGAGCAAAGAAGATGGTTAGAGAGATTTCCTCAACTTAAAATTGATAATGGAAGGAAAGCAATTGGCAATCTATATTCCCAAAGCAGATTAGTTGTTCATTCCTATAACGCAACTTCATTTTTAGAAACTCTTTATTTAAATATACCTTCAGTAATGTTTTGGGATTTAGAACTATGGGAAATAAGGTCTGAATCTTTAATATATTTTGAAGAGTTATTTAATGTAGGTATATTCCATAAAACCCCGCAAAGTGCATCTACCCACGTAGATGAAATTTGGGGTGACATCGAAAGATGGTGGCATTCAGCAGAAGTTCAGAAAGCTAGAAAGACCTTTTGCGAAAAATATGCGAAAGAAGTTAGCCCATTTGAATTAGGTTTAGCTAAGAAGCTAAGGAACTCTTAAACAACTTCTAGACTTATAATATTAATATGCCTAATAAAAGGAAAAACAAAGTAGATGAAAGCATATTTGATGCAAGACATGATTTCATTAGTACTGACTTAGAATTGAAGGAAAGATTAGATTCAATAATTTTTTCAAATAAAAAGGAATTTATAGACTTGTTGGGTAAATGTTCTATTTCTGAAGCATTTAATCTAGACTGGTGGAGCGCTTCAGTTTCTAGCAGAAATCACATAAACAGTTCTTTATTTTTTAGATTTTGTACTTTGATTCTGGTGAAGGAAGAAATTGAGACTAATAAGAATTTAAGCAAAATAATTTTAGATTCTGAATTTGAATATAATGCTATTGAGGGATTAATAAGAGATACGTCAATAACTGTCGAATATGATAAGAATTCTTCAACTCTTAGAAGATTCAGAGTGATCTTATATTTTTGTGATCAGTTTTTCACTAAATTACTACAGATATTTACTTCCAGGATTACCTTTAAGGGTGATAATAAATATAAAAAGAATCTTATTTTAATTGATACTTTTGCTTTTCCTGATTCCATTCAGAAAGAAAGATACTATCCTGGTTTATGGGAAGGTTTAGATGATGAACAAAAGGAAATTGTTTTTTTTGTTCCTACTCTAGTTTATACAAAAATTTATAATTTTTACTCTAGTTTTAAAGAGCTTAGAAAGAAAAGGGATTCTTTTTTAATTAAAGAAGATTTTTTAAGTATTCCAGATATTCTTTATGCTTGTTTGCATTGTTTTAGAATAAATAATCTGACCCTCGGAGAAGTAAGGTATAAAGGTATTATTTTTAGCGAGTTAGTCAAACAAGAGGTTCGGCTTACTAATGGATACAGGATTGGTATAGAAAATATCCTAAACTATCTATTTATAAAGAATTTAAGAAAAAATAATATTACAGTAACTCGCTTCATCGATTGGTGGGAAGGGCAAGCATTGGATTCAGGCTATTCAATTGGAATGAATGAATTCTACCCAAATATAGATGTAATTGGATATCAAGGTTTTATACCTAGGTTAATAGATTTATGCATGAGCCCTACTGAGTACGAAAATGAATCACATGTTGCTCCTAACTATATAGGGATATTCGGCAGGTCTTTTAGATCGGTAATACAATCGAACGATCCCAACACGCGATGCTTGCCTGTTCCTGCCTTTAGGTATGCACATCTTTGGAAAAAGAATACTAGTGTTAAGCATACTGATAAAAAGATAATAGTTGCCTTACCTTGGGATATTACATCTTCTATCAATATACTATCTCTTATACATTCTTGTAATTTAAGAGAAAGTTATAAGGATTTAGAGATTAGTTTAAAATTTCATCCAATTTCGCCCTTAAAAGATTGGAAAGATAAATTTCTTAAAGAATGGAATTACTTTACTTTCGAAGAATCAGATCTCTATGAGGTTATTGAGCAGTCTTCCTTGCTTATAACAGGAAATTCTAGCGCAGCTCTAGAAGCCATTGCTTGCAATACATCGACTATAGTAATTGAGGAGCTATTAAATTTTACTTCTTTATCTATACCAGAAAATGTAAGTAAATCTTTATGGAGAAGCTGCTCTAATAAGGATGAATTATTAGAGGCCTTAGGATACTTCTTTAATAGAAGCGATCAGGAAAAAGCTAAAGATTTAGATCTAAGTTTAGAAGTAAAAGAAAATTATTTTGAACCAGTAACTAAAAAAGGAATTGAAATATTATTGGGATTAGATAAGTTTAATACCGAATGAAGAACTTATCAGTGCGATATAAAATTTTATATTTAAAGGGAAAGAGGTGATAGCTCTCAAGAATAATACGCTAGCTTTCTTAAATTGACCTAGTTTTTGCAACTCTCTGCCTTTCCCGTAGATGACTTTAGCTAAACAATTCTTACTTCTTAAGTAGTTATTTATACCTTTTTCTTCATTCTGTTTAAGATGGAATTTTAAGACAGAAGTTATTGCATTCATATTTTTATAATCTATCTTGCTTTGATTGTTATCGTGAATCCTATATTCACCCAAAACTTCATTTACAAATCCAATCTTTTTATTTTCTTTTGAGATCCTTAACCAAAGGTCATAATCTTCCGCTGTAACGAATTCTGACTCTTCAGAGAATCCATTTACAAGGGTTAATACTTCTTTCTTTAATACAACAGCGGAAGTAGAGATACAATTCCCTGAAAATAATAAGGAATCATAAGAGGCTTTATGTTCAGGGCCATAGATAACATTTTTTTCTTTGCCAAGTCCTGTCCATTTTTCAGCATGGCAGACCATATCATAGCCTTTCTCAAGAAGGTCAAGACATACCTTAAGTTTATTTGGATACCACAGATCGTCTGAATCTAAGAAAGCAATATAATCTGATTCTGAGTTTGTAATACCTAGGTTTCTAGAGGCAGCAATAATTCCCTTATTGTCTATATTTATAATTCTTAGATTTATATCCTTATATCTGCTAAGCACTTCATGGGTATTATCTTTGGAGTTATTATCTACTACTACTATTTCCCAGTCTTTAAAAGATTGATTAATAACTGAGTCTATTGCTTTATCAATAAAGTGACCGTGATTGTAAGATGGCATAACTATAGAAACTTTTAGCTCTGATTTATTCATCTTCTTTATTCCTAGGAAAGTTATTAAGACAGTATTTAATTAAATTATCCAATTCTATATTTAAAAGATTTTCTTCAACAACAAAATCAGATTTAATTACAAGTTCATGATTTTTATAGTCTTGATCTATATCTTGTTTAATAATTCTACTTTTTAAAGAGGTTATTTCATAAAACCTATCTTGAATTCTTCTTGCCATATTCAACAGAGAAAGAGATTCTTTAGAACTAACAATTAAAGCCTCTTTATTAGGAGTATTTAACTTATTTTTAATAATACTTAAGATTATGTTGCATAGAGCACTCATAGGTAGAAAATTCCTTTCTATATGCTCTGATGAGTTTAAGGTTATTTTTTGGCTTATAATTAACTCCTTACAAATATTATTTACAAACAAATTCCAGCATTCACCTTCTTTTCTTACAGGAGCTCCAAAGACATTAGCCAACCTCAGCACTATTCCATTTATCTTATTTTCAGCTGAGGCTTTCATTACTAAACTCTCGCCTTCTAGATTAGAAGTTGCATAAGGATGTTTATTAATTGTAGGGGAGTTTTTTGAGAATTTTCCAATAAGAGAATTAGAAAAAACATGAATAGTTGAAAGAAATATGAATGTCTTAACTTTTTTATGAATCGCTGCTTCTAGAATCTTAGAAGTCCCTTCGCTATTAATTAAGAATGCTTTGTCTGGATCTTCTTTACAAGAATGTGCATCAAGACCTGCTGCATGGATTACTATATCAATGTCATTTAATAAGTCTTCGAAATTAGAATCATTTTCTTCTAGGTCCAACTTAACTAGATTTATTCTACTATCAAGCCCTTCAGGCAGCTTAGTCTTTCTTGTTGAGGCATATACAGAGTAACCATCCTCAATAAGGAATTCACAAAGTCTCCCTCCGATAAAACCTAGTCCACCGGTTATTAAAATTCTTTCTTTCACTTACTCAACAAGCCAAGGAGCATCTTTACCTGAAAGTTTTTCTAGCAGCTCCCTATCCCTTTTACTATCCATACATTGCCAGAACCCTTCATGACGAAATACCATCAACTCTCCTTTGCTCACTGCCTTTTCTAGAGGCTCTCTTTCTAGCATCGTAGAATCTTCTTCTATATAGTCAAAAAATTCAGGCTCAATAACAAAGAATCCACCATTAATCCAACCATCTTGCAATTGCGGCTTCTCTAAAAAACTTGTAACTTTATCTCCGGAAGTAAATACTTCTCCAAATCTTGCGGTTGGCCTTACAGCAGACATCGTAATTAGTTTTCCATGGTCTTTATGAAAATTTAAGAGTTTATTTATGTCTATATTTGCCAGTCCATCTCCATAAGTCAGCATAAAAGTTTCGTTACCAATATGCTTCTGCAGTCTTTTAACCCTTCCGCCTGTCATAGAATCTTTTCCAGTATCTATAAGATTAACTTTCCAATCTATATCATTCTTTTTTATATTACTTACTTTTCCAGTAGATAAATCTACAGAGAAATCGGAATTAAGAGAAGAATAGTTTAAGAAATATTCTTTAATAACCTCAGCTTTATATCCTAGTGCAACATAGAATTCTTTGTGACCAAAATGAGCATAGTTTTTCATGATATGCCATAAAATTGGTTTATCACCTATCCGTACCATAGGTTTAGGTACAAGGTCAGTATATTCAGAAAGTCTAGTCCCATAACCTCCAGCTAATAGAATTACTTTCACTTAATTATTCCAGTCGTATTTAATTTCATTTATATCCAACCTCTCAACTTCATTATCGTCATGCTCTATATCAGCAATATTGGTAATTAAACTTCTATTTTCTGTCATATCTTTAAAACCAAACCAAAGACCAGGAGGTATTGTTAGTCTTAAGTAATTATCTTCACCAATTTCTTCATTTCTGTAGGTTTGAGAATCTTCATCAAAAAAAACAAATTTTACTTTTCCAAAAGGTACAACAATATTCATAGTCATTCTTTTATGTTTCTTCCAAGCTTTTATAGACCCTTTTTCAATCCAAGAAAAGTAAATTTCTCCAAATTTTTTAAAGTCTATATCAGAACACTTTAATACGTGTAAAACATCCCCATTTAGTGTTGAAATCCTTTTCTGAGAATTTGATTTAATAGACTCTAAACTTACATCGACCATTTTATTTGTTGTTTGTTTGCCAGCTTGCAGAAGCTATCAATTTGTTTAGAGGTGACATCAGCGGCCTTTTGATTGTCTTTGTAGAATTCATTATACCATTCTGCTGTGAAATCCACTGTCTTCTCAAAATCCATGACACTGTGCCAGTTAAGAAGAGATAATGCTTTGTCACAGTTTAACTTTAATAATCCAGATTCGTAGGGACCTTGGTCTTGATCGGATACGTCTTTCCAACTAAGTCCTTTAAGTTGCTTGGACATAAAATTAACTAAATCAGAAACACTGTAGTTTTGTTGTGCTAAAGGACCGAAGTTGAAAGATTCGCCATGTAAATTAATGTCCTCATTTAATCTCTGTGCTAAATTTAGATAACCGCTCAAGGGCTCTAAAACGTGTTGCCAAGGCCGGGTCGAATGCGGGCTCCTTAATTCAACAGTTTTATTATTTTGCCAAGCTTTAATTACATCAGGTACTATTCTATCTTTAGACCAATCTCCTCCACCTATAACATTACCTGCTCGTGCTGAAGCAATCCTAACTTTTGTAATATCTTGCGGAAAAAAAGACTTAACATAAGATCTAATTATAAGTTCTGCAACTCCCTTCGAGGCACTATAAGGGTCAGGCCCCCCTAATTCATCATCTTCCTTGTAGCCCCATACCCACTCCTTATTGTTATAGCATTTATCACTAGTTATTAAGACGGCAGTTGATTCTTTATCTAGTTCTCTTAAAGATTCCAGGAGATTTAGAGTGCCTATAGAATTAGTTTCCCAAGTATCTACTGGATTTACATATGAATCTCTTACTAAGGCTTGTGCAGCTAAATGAAAAATAAAATCTGGCTGTACCTCATTGACAACTTTTTTTAGAGATTTCCTATCTCTAATGTCTAATACTAAATCTTCTACATAATCTAGGTCTTTAAAGGAATCAAAATGAGAAGGGCTTGTAGCTACTCCTAAGGAAATTCCCGTAACTTTTGCTCCTAATTTATTAAGCCAAGCTGTAAGCCAAGTTCCCTTAAAGCCTGTATGACCTGTAATGAGGACAGTTTTCCCTTTAAAAGTATCATCTAAGATCATTAAGTTCACATAATAATCTAATTAACGTCTAAAATGTATAAGAAAGAGTAAGGCGTAAAAGATTAATAAGACTCGACATTCATGCTTCTTTAATCTTTAAGATAATAATTATAAGTCGTAAATACTTTGTAGTGTATTTAATACTAAAAGAAATAAATACTTTTTCGTATGTTGTTACAAACGTAAGAGCATTATTTATTGAATGAAACTATAATAAACCTATCTAATTTAAGTTAGAGGTACTTTCTAATTTTTATTAAACCTAAGGAATAGAAAATAATGAAACTTCCGAAGAAAATTGCAGTTTTAGGTATGGGTTATGTGGGAACGCCTTTGGCTATAGAATTTTCTAAGCACTTCTCTGTTGTTGGCTTTGATATAAACAGGAAGAGAATAGAAGAACTTCGAGCAGGCATAGATTCTTCTAATGAATTAGAGCCTTCTGAGCTGATTCAATCAGACCTTTTAAAATATTCACATGATGAAAAGGATTTAAGCTCTGTTGATTGTTTTATCGTAACTGTTCCAACTCCTGTTGATAGTAATAATAAGCCTGATTTTAATCTTTTAGTTAAAGCCTCTGAGCTTGTAGGTAAGCACTTAAAGAAAGGAGGTATAGTTATTTATGAATCAACAGTTTTCCCAGGTGCCACTGAGGAAATTTGCGTTCCTGCTCTTGAAAACTCTTCTGGACTGATCTTTAACACAGATTTTTTCTGCGGTTATAGTCCGGAGAGAATTAATCCTGGAGATAAAAATCATAAACTAGTTTCGATAAAGAAAGTAGTTAGTGGCTCAACTCAAGAAGTTGCTTCTGTAATAGAAGAACTCTATTTAAAAATAATTGAAGCAGGTACTCATAAGACTAGTTCAATTAAAGTAGCTGAAGCAGCAAAAGTTATAGAGAACTCCCAAAGAGATATTAATATAGCCTTCATAAATGAACTTTCTAAGATATTTACTTTATTAGACATAGATACCTTTGAAGTTTTAGAAGCAGCAGAGACAAAATGGAATTTCCTTCCCTTTAGGCCAGGACTTGTAGGTGGTCACTGTATCGGAGTAGATCCATATTATTTAAGCAGTAAGGCAGAATCTTTGGGGTATAACCCTGAAATTATTCTTTCAGGTAGAAGAATCAATGAATCAATGAGTGAATTTGTCTTTAGCGAAGTTATTGGCTTAATGATCAATAATAAAATAGAAATTAATTCATCCACAAGGGTCTTAATTCTTGGACTTACATTTAAAGAAAACTGCAGTGATACAAGGAATTCTAAAGTTTTTGATCTAGTAAAATCTTTTATAAAAAAAGGTTTAAATGTAGATGTTTTCGATCCGCACGTTGATACTAAAGAAATAGAAAGTGCTTTTGACATTAAATGTTTATCTAATATGCCTCAAGAAAAGCTTTACAGTGCAATAATTTTAGCGGTTGGGCATGACGATTTTAAAGCTGAGGCATCAACTTTAAGTAAGGTTTTGATAGACGGTGGAGTAATCTTTGATATTAAGGGTGTGCTACCTAAAGAAATAATAGATGGAAGATTATAATAATCAGTATGGGAATTAAGATTTTAGACTGCACCCTTCGTGATGGGGGCTATTATAATGACTGGTCTTTTAATAAAGACCTTGTAGATAGATATCTGCAAGCAATGAGCCTTTGTAATGTTGACATAGTTGAGCTTGGACTGAGAAATGATCCGAAAGATAATAAAGATTTAAATTTTTCTACTACAACTGAAGATTTTTTAAAGCAATTCGATCTTCCTAAAAATCTTGAATATAGCGTAATGCTTAATGCAAAAGACTTTGAAGGGCAGTCTCAAGAAGAAATTAAAGATAATTTGGCTGATAGGTTCCTATTTTCTGAGAACTCTGTGGTCTCTATCGTCAGACTTGCTGTTAATTATGAAGATGTCCTCTTTACTAAAACGATTTTAGCGGAGCTTAAATTACTGGGGTATAAGATTGGCTTAAATTTAATGCAAGCTAATGGCAAAACTGAAGAAAGTTATTTCGAAGTTTCGAGTGAGATTAATTCTTGGGGGCTAGTAGACGTTCTTTATTTCGCAGACTCTTTAGGCAATATGAACCCTGATGATATTAAAAGAATAAATACTTCTTTAAGCAAAGGATGGATTGGTGAAACAGGATTCCATTCACATAACAATAAGGGTTTCGCACTTGCAAATGCAGTTTGCGCTATTCAAGAAGGAATAGCATGGTGTGATTGCACAATGACAGGTATGGGAAGAGGTGCTGGAAATGTGACAACGGAGAGCTTGTTGATGGAATTAAACAATTTAAAGATCATTAATTCTGATTTATCTTACCTTCAAGCATCATTGATAGACTTTGAAAAGATAAAAGATACTCATAAATGGGGACCAAATATGTTTTATCAATTTGCAGCCAATAACAATATTCATCCAACCTTCGTTCAATCTTTATTAGCTGATTCTAGATATGATGAACACCAAATCTTTCAATTTTTACAAAATCTGTCGAAGAAAAGCTCTTCAAGTTATAGTGCTTTGGAGTTAAGAGAATCAATCTACGGCAGTCATGAAGAGAAAAAAGGGTCTTGGGATGCAACTGGTTGGTTATCAAATCAAGATGTTGTTTTGATTGCAGGAGGACCCTCAACAAAAGATTATAAAGAACAAGCTATAGCTCTTATAAAAGAATCTAACCATAAAGTTCTATTTATAAACATAAATGAGCATATTTCGAATAATTTAGGCGATGCCACTATCGTTTCCCATGAGATGAGGGCTCTTCTCGACTCATCTAAATACAAGGAATTAGAACACCCTTTAATTTTACCCATGAAGAGTTTAGGTATGAAGATTATTGAAGATATATCTGATATAACTATTTTAGACTATGGCCTCAATTTAAAAGAAGGAGCTTTTATTATAAATCCAAAGTCAGCTACTTTAAATTGGCCACTATCTGCAGCTTATGCTCTTGCGATTGTTACTCAAGCTGGAGCAAGGTCTATAAAATTAATCGGTTTTGATGGTTATGAAAAAGATGATATTAGATATCACGAAATGGAAGAAGTTTTAACAACCTATAGAAGCTTAGAAAATGCCATCGAAATAACTTCTCTTACGCCAACTCTTTTCAATGTGAAGACCTCTCTTTTATAAGATAGAGACAAAGTATGGCACTAGATTATCTCATTGTTATTCCTGCAAGGTTCTCTTCAAGTAGATTCCCTGGAAAGCCTTTAGTTGATATAGAAGGAAAATCTATGATTCGGAGGGTATGGGAGAAATGTGAGGAAATAGCATCTGATACAAATATCATTATTGCTACAGATGATAAAAGGATAGAAGATCATTGTTCAGATAACAAAATGAGGGTTGTTAGAACGTCCAGTGAATGTCTTACAGGCACGGATAGAGTTGCTGAAGTTTCTAAAATTTATCCAGCTAATTTTTACGTTAATGTACAGGGCGATGAGCCGTTGATTGAACCAAATGATATTAAACTTGTAATTGATGCATTTTTAAAAAACCCTTCCTGCTGTTTTTGTGGAATGACAGAAATTGTTAGAGAACAAGACTTTTATAACTCAAATATACCGAAAGTTGTAACTGATGAGTCTAATAAATTACTTTATATCTCAAGGGCCCCGATACCTACCACTAAAGATTCAAAATTCTTAGCTGCAAAGAGGCAAGTTTGTATATATGGATTTACGGAAGAATCGTTAAATGAATATGGACCAAATAGTAAAAAAACTCATAATGAGAATATAGAGGATATTGAGATCTTAAGGCTATTAGAGAAAGGTTATGAAATTAGGATGGTAGATGTTTCTGGTTCTTCAATTGCCGTAGACACACCGGAAGATCTTGAAAGAGTAAGGAATCATATCAATGGATTATGATTTTTATGTCTTTGATTGCGATGGAGTAATCTTAAATTCTAATAAAATAAAATCAGATGCATTTGTCTATGCTTTAGAGGGGTATAAATCAGAAGAGATTTATGAGCTAGTTTCATATCATAAAGAAAATGGTGGCGAATCAAGATATAAGAAATTTGAATATTTTTTTAATGGCATTCACCCCGTCGAAAATTCTGAGAATTATATTAATAATGCTTTAGATAGATTTAGCTCTTATGTTTATAAGAACCTTCTTGAGTGTGAATATGTGCCTGGAGTTATTAATTTCTTAAAACAATTAAATTCAAATAATTCGAAGTGTTTTGTTAATTCTGGCTCTGATCAAGAAGAATTAATTGAAATCTTTAATAAAAGGGAAATATCATCATTTTTCCAAGAAATTTACGGAAGTCCAAATACAAAAAACTTCAATAATAATAAGATTATTCAGAGCATTGATCAAAAAGAGAAGGGAGTATTTTTTGGCGATTCAGCTTTAGATTACCAAACAGCCAAAGATTTTAATTTAGATTTTATATATATATTCGGATATTCAGAATGGAAGAACCCTCAAGGGAATTTTAAGAAAGAGTTAAGAGATTTTACTGGTTATTGAAGATAATGTACCTATTGATTATCCTAATTGATAAACTACAAATATTGAAAAATCCTTTGGGGATTTAAAAAAATGAAAATACTTCTTACTGGTAACGCTGGTTTTATTGGATATCACACATGCAAATCTTTAATCTCAAGAGGAGATGAGGTTATAGGAATTGATTCTGTAAATGATTACTATGACATCTCTCTTAAAAGGTCTAGGTTAAAGAATCTTGAACTAGACGCTTCTAAATCTAATATAGAAGGCTCATATAGATTTTATGAAATAAATTTGTGTGATCAAGATTCTTTGCAGGAAGTGTTTAATGAAAATTCTATAGACCGCGTAATACACTTAGCTGCTCAAGCTGGTGTTAGGCATAGCCTTACTCATCCACACGACTATATAGATAATAATATAAAAGCTTTTACTAATATTTTAGAATCATGTAGGCATTTCTCTATTGATCATTTAACGTACGCAAGTACAAGTAGTGTATATGGAGCAAATATAAAGACACCTTTTAGTGAGTCTGATGGAGTCAATCACCCTGTGCAGCTTTACGCAGCGACGAAAAGAGCCAATGAGTTAATGGCTCATAGTTATAGCTCTTTATTCAATCTCCCGACAACAGGTCTAAGATTCTTTACGGTTTATGGGCCTTGGGGAAGGCCTGACATGGCCTTATTCCAATTCACTAAGAATATTATTGAAGATAAACCGATTTCTATCTTTAACAATGGTAATCACCTCAGAGATTTTACTTATGTCTCAGATATTGCAGAAGGAATAGTAAGAGCAAATGATGAAATTGCTACTAAGAATAGTGATTGGAAAAATTCTCTTGACCCTGGAACAAGCTATGCGCCCTTCAATATACTAAACATAGGAGGAAGCAAACCTGTAGAGTTAAATAAATTTATTGAGTTGATAGAAAATAGTTTAGGAAAGAAAGCTATTAAAGATTTTCTTCCTCTTCAGCCTGGAGATATTGAATCTACATGTTCTGACTCAACGAAGCTAGAAAAATTAACTGGATTTACTCCTTCGACTTCAATTGAAGAAGGTATAGAAAATTTCGTAGATTGGTATCTAGACTATTACAATGTAAATGTTTAAATCGAATTTTCAGAATATTACTAGTCCTTTTGGTTTTAGAGTTTTGATTTTTTTGAAGGAGAGCAGTGCCTGAAGGTAAGAATATATTCTATTTTTCAAGGGCTAGAACTGCCTTAAAATATGGTTTACAAGCTCTAGACCTAAAAGAAGGCCAAGAGATTTTAATCCCTGACTTTATTTGCGACTCTATTTTCCAGCCTATTATTCAGAATTCATTAAATTACAGAACTTATAATCTAAATGAAAGCCTTAAACCTGATTGGGATTCATTAAACTATTTAGTGTCCGAGAATACTAAAGCTATTCTCATGGTTCATTATTTTGGGCAACCACAAGATACTGCAAAGTTTGTTGAATTTGCTAATAGTAATAATCTTTTCTTAATTGAAGATAACGCGCATGGACACAAAGGGTTATTAGATGGTAAAGAGTTAGGAACTTTTGGTCATATAGGTATAAGTTCACCTAGGAAATTTCTAAATATTATTGATGGAGGAAAATTATATTTAAATGATGCAGATAAATCTTTAGATAACCTTTTATTAGAATCTAGCTCTGATCCTAAAAGGCCCAAAAAGATATCTTTATACTTAGATAACTACCCGAAACTAAAAAATAAAATAAGACTTCTTTTAAAGGTTAGACCTGATTACGAAGACCCACTTTCATTCCAAGAATCTTTTTCTGAAGATTTATTGCTCAATAAAAATGTATTAAAGATAATCGAGAGCTCGGATTGGGAAAAGATTGCTTTCAAGAGAAGAGAAAAGTTTAATTATTATAGAGATTTAACTATAGAGAAAGGACTCAAGCCTGTTTACGAAGAACCTCATTTTGAATCTAACCCCTGGTGTTTTGCAGCATATACTGCAGATGAAAAAGAAAGAAACTTTTGGTTTGATTGGGGTTGGAAGAATAATGTTTCTATTTTTTCTTGGCCTACTTTAAGACCAGATCAATTAACTGCAGACAATATAGCTTTCAAAAGATGGCAAAGATTAGTCTGCTTTTCTACTTATGATTAATATTTTTTTATGGAAATAAAAATTTACAACGAGTTCAACGATGAGATTAAATCTTATTGGAAAGATTTAGAGTCAATCGCAGAATCAACTCCTTTTCAAAGTTATTTGTGGTTAGAGAGTTGGCAGTCAATCATTGGAGCCCCAATTTATAAAAATCAAGTAGTAATAATTTGTGTTTTTCTTGAAAATAAATTAGAAGCAATTTTACCTCTTTGTATTAGGAAGGAAGGTTTTGTAAGAGTGTTGGAGTGGTTAGGTGGACCAAATACTGATTACATGATGCCATTAATTAAAAGAGATTCTATATTGTTTCAGTCTAAATTCTTAAGCTTCTGGCAGGATATAAAATCACGATTACCTAGTTATGATATTCTTAATTTAACCAATCAGCCTGCAAAGATTGGACTAAATCCGAATCCTTTTGTTCAATACTTAGATAGCAACTTTACAATGAACTCTTATCAATCTTTCCTCAACTCTGAATGGCAAGAATACAAAGAGAAATTCATTAGCAAGAAAGTTTTATCTGACTCTAGAAGGCAGAGAAAAAGGTTATCGGAATTAGGAAAACTGCATTTTAAAGTTTTATCTGACGAAGAAGATATAAATACATTTATTGAAACCATGCTAAAACAAAAAAAGAGAAGATATAAAGAGAAAGAAGGCTGGGATATGTTCCAAATTACTGAATTTCGTGATTTCTATATCAATTTACCTAAGAAATTGAGTCATGATTCTTCAGTGCATTATTCTGCGCTTTTATTAGATAACAAATTAATTGCTTGCCATTGGGGTCTTATTAATAAGCATACTCTCTATTACATTATGCCAACTCATGAAGGAGGTGAATTTGCAAAATATTCAGCAGGAAAATTATTATTAGAGGAGCTGCTTGAATGGTGTTCGTTAAATGGAATTCAATATTTAGATTTTACTGGTGGAGAAGAACCTTACAAAAAGATTTGGACTAATCAATCTTTCGAGCTATCAGAAGTTTTAGAATCTAAGTCGTTAATAGGTTTTGCATACATATCTTTTCAGCTAATGAAAAATTTTCTAAGGGATTTGCCTATAATAGGAAGATTATTAAGAGGTATTTATAACTTAATTCGTACTAAGTAAATTTACGATTATTAAAATGAGAAAGATATTGATCACAGGAGGGGCAGGCAATATAGGTTCTTCTCTTGCCATTTCACTACTAAAAAGTGGCTCAGAGGTTTTTGTATTTGATAATTTTATTACCGGGAGTCAAGAGAATTTACCTATAGAAAACAATAATTTGCATGTAATTAATGTTGATGTGAATAATAAAGAATCTTTAGTTAGATGTTGGGGTAGTAATAAATTTGATTATGTATTCCATTACGCTGCATTAGTCGGAGTAGATAGAACTCAACAAGATCCTCTTGGTGTTCTTGAAGATGTGAAAGGGATTAGGAATATACTTGAATGCTCTAAAGAGTCTGAAGTAAAGAGAATATTTTACTCCTCTTCATCTGAAGTATATGGAGAACCGGTAGAAATACCCCAAAATGAAGAAACAACGCCTTTAAATTCCAGAGTACCTTATGCGGTTGTCAAGAACTTAGGAGAGGCTTACTTTAGAACTTATCAAAAGGAATTTGGATTACCATTTACTATATTTAGGTTTTTTAATACATATGGACCTAACCAAAACAATGATTTCGTGATTACTAAGTTTATAGAACAGGCGCTTCAAGGTCAGAATATTTCCATATACGGAGATGGCAGCCAGTCTAGATCATTCTTCTATATTGATAATAATATTTCTTTTACCAACAAGGTTCTAGAAGAAGATTTGTTTATAAATGAGGTTGTAAATGTCGGAAGCGATGAAGTTGTAACAGTAAAGGAATTAGCTAACTTGATAAAGAGAATAGCTAAATCATCTTCTAAGTTAGTATATTTACCACCCTTAAAAGATGGAGATATGTACAGAAGACAACCAGATGTTTCTAAGATGAGAAAACATTTAAAAGAAATTATGTCTATTGAAGATGGAATTAAGAAATTAATTTTGTAGGTTTTAAAGATATTTGTAGGTTTTAAAATAAATGAAAGAAAAGTCTCTTAGTATTGTTATACCCTCTTTCCATTTTGCTGATTCTTTGTACAAAGTAATATCTGCAATCCAGATACAAACCGTAAGAGCGTTTGAAATAATAGTTGTTGATTCAAGTTCTAACGATGAAGTTAAGAAAGTCGTAGAAGATCCCAAATTTAATTTACTGAATATAAATTATATTAAAGTAGAGAAAGCATTTCCTGGAGAAGCAAGGAATATAGGCGCAAGCGTAGCTAAGGGAGAATGGATAGCTTTCCTAGATTCTAAGACAGTTCCTCGAAAGAATTGGTTGGAAACTTGTTTCAATATTGCAGAAAAATATAATCAAGAGGTAGTATTCGGTTTAACACAATATAAAGGAAATACTTTTTTTCAAAAAATCTTACAAGCTGCTACTTTCGGCCAGATTGGTCATGAAACGACTCCCGGCTCTATTATTAAGAAAGAAACCTATAGAAGTTCAAACCTTTTCATAGAGAATGTAAGAACTGCAGATGACCTTTTTTGGAGAAAAGAAATTAAAACAAAAGGCTTTAATTGGCAGACTCCTCGAGAGATTACTTTAACTTATTCAGAATTACCAAATAGTTATTTTGAAATCCTCAAAAGGTATTTCATTTATTCTTGGCACACTTCTAGAGTTAATGTTCAAAATAATATGAAAGATCTCTATCTAGGGATAATGCTAATATTATCTGCACTTTTGGTACCAAGATGGAATGCCTTTGTTGGTTGGGAAGAAAGTTTACTTTATATACCTAATGTAACTAAGGTTTATCTATTAGTTATTCTTTTTATTTTTATAATAAATTTAGTTCTACGAACAGCATTTCCAAATGAAAACGATAAGAATTCTTTTTTATGGTTCTCCTTAAAGTCCATTCTTTTTATAGCTTTTATAGCTGCAACGTATAGATGGAATAAAGTAGTTGCTGGATGGATAGAAGATTCACCCTTATACTTTCCTCACATAACTAAAATCTATATAGCATCTATTTTCAGTCTAGCAGTTCTAATAAGGGGAGTTTATATGCCAATAAAACGTAAAGTAGATCTAGAATTTATATTTCCTTTTAGATGGTTATTAATAGGCTTAATTGGAGTAGGTCTAGATCTCTCAAAAGCTCCTGGTTATGCATTCGGTGCATTGATTGCACCATTTTTAAAAAAAAATAAATCTTAGGATGTATGGAAATTAAATCTAATATCAAAGCTTTATTAAAGAAATCCTTACAGGCTTTTAATCATCATAAAGCTAGTTTTGATCGTTCAAATAAGATTCTAATTCTCCTTTATCATAGAGTTCTAGAAAACGACCTAGACAACCCATTAGGGACTATTGTTTCCAAAAATAATTTTGAAAATCAAATAAAATATTTATCTGAAAATTTTGAAGTCACTTCTTTAGATCGGGCCCTTTCAGATCCACCCAATAAGTTAAAAGTTATAATAACTTTTGATGATGGCTATGTTGACAATTATCGGGTTGCTTTCCCTATTCTCAAGAAATATGGCTTAACAGCTCATTTTTTTCTAGCTACAGATTACATTTCAAGTGGTTTGCCAATATGGGATTGGGATTTAAAGCTTATGCTTGACCACAGCAAAAAGAATTTTGATATAGATATTGGGAGTAAAAACTTTAGCCGTAATTTATATATTGGAAAAGAGAATGTACTTTTATGGGAACTTATAAGTAACCTAAAATTTCTTAGAGATGAGGAAAGATCTGAAATAATAAAAGGCATTAAAACGCAGTTAGAGATTTCTGAAATAGATTATTCAGAAGATAGATGTATGAATTGGGAAGAAATAAAAACAATGAAAAACCAGGGAATGCATTTTGGCAGTCATGGCTGTTCTCATACTTCCTTTTCTTTTTTATCAAAAGAAGCTCTCCAACAGGAAATAGTAAAAAGCTTAAATATTCTAGACAAGGAGTTAAGTCTAAAGAGCAAATTTTTGGCTTTCCCTTTTGGAAGTAAGGCAGATTTTAATAATGAGATAATTAATCAAGTCTCAAATTTAGGTTTTGATAGATGTTTATTAAATGTTCAGGGTTATAATATTCCAGAGGAAAATAATGTATCTCTTAAAAGAAGGGTAATGTCTAACGATACAAACGTAAAATACATACTTGGCTAAATCAATGAAAAAGATTCTTATAACAGGAGGTTCTGGTTTTTTAGGAAGAGATCTTGCATTAAAGCTTAAAACCTCAAACGAAGTGATATTGGGATCTAGGAATAATGGACTCAATAGATTGGCTGTTGAGAAAACAGGATGTGAAGCAATTCCTTTGGATGTTACTTCACTAGAATCAGTAAAAGATGCAGTTTCGCGATATAAGCCTCAAATAATTATTCATGCGGCTGCAACAAAATACGTAGATCTATCTGAGAAACAACCTTTCGAATGTATTGATGTTAATATCCTAGGATCAGAAAATGTTGCGAGGGCATCTATTGATTCAGGAGTAGAGACTGTAATAGGAATCTCTACTGATAAGACAGCAGCACCTGTCGGTAACATTTATGGTCATACAAAAGCTATTATGGAAAGATTATTTTCCGGTTTAGACGGAGTGGGGGATACAAACTTTTCTTGCGTGAGATTTGGAAATATTGCTTGGTCAACTGGATCTGTATTTCCTATATGGAAGAGGATGATGGAAACTAAGAACCTCATAGAGACAACTGGACCGAATATGCGTAGATTCTTCTTTTCTGTCTCCGAAGCTTCGGATTTAGTAATAAGATGTTTAAACAACCAAAAGGAGTTAGGTGGCAAGATACTTTCCCAAAAAATGAAATCAGCTCAAGTCTCTGACCTACTAGATATTTGGAAATCTCATTTTGGTACGGAATGGAAAGAGGTAGAAAAAAGACCTGGAGATAAAGACGATGAGTATTTAATTGGAATTTTGGAAAACAAAAATACTTATATTAAGACCTTTGATGATTTGGAGCATTTCGTAATTGATTTTGAGGGAATATCTGAGGCTTCTGTTAAAGACCCTTTTTCTAGCAAAGAAGCTGAAAGACTGTCTGAGGAAGAAATGTTAAATCTGATTGTTTCTGAGCCAGATAAGTGACAGATAAAAGGGTAAATCATGCGCTAATTATGGCTGCTGGAAGGGGTTTAAGAATGAAGCCCCTCACAGACAAAATTCCAAAAGCTATGGCGCCTCATGGTGAAAGCACGTTAATAGCTAATGGCATTAAGAAATTAGAATCTTGTTTTAAAAACATTTACATAACCGTTGGTTATAAAGGTGCGATGTTGGCTAGTCATGTTATCGAGCAAAATGTATCCGCAGTTTTCAATACGGAAGGTAAGGGTAATGCATGGTGGCTCTATAACACGTTAATTAAAACAATTAATGAGCCTATATTTGTATTAACTTGTGACAATATATTAGAAATGAATTTTGACCTTTTCTTAGATGATTATTTTAAACAGGGGTCTCCCGCCTGTATGATCATACCTGTTAAACCGGTCCCTGGTATTGAAGGTGATTACATAATAAAAGATCAAAATAATGTTGTTGAAAAGTTTGATAGAAAAAATCCAACTGACTTATATTGCTCTGGTATTCAGATCATCAATCCATTAAAGGTAAATGAATTCACAGATTCAAAAGAAGATTTCAGCGAAGTTTGGCATCAATTAATAGATATAAATCAACTACTTTGTTCTAATCTGGTTCCTGATAAGTGGTATTCAGTTGATAGTTTGGAACAATTGGAAGAAATTAATAAAAGTATTTAATTTTGAATAAAGCTCCTATTTCGGTTGTAATTCCTACATACAATGAAGAGGAAACTATAGGCTATCTCCTAGAAAAATTAAGTACCCAAAGCTTACAGCCTGATGAAATTATAATTTCTGATGGAAATTCCTCGGATAAAACAGAATCAATAATCAACAGTTATAAAATTAATAATGATTCTATAGCTTTTGTTAATAGGACGGGCAATTGTAGAGGTTCAGGAAGAAACGAAGGAATAGAAAAAGCAAGTAATAATATTATAGCTTTAATAGATTCAGGAATTTATCCAGACCGAGATTGGCTTAAAGAACTATATTCTAGCTATTTAGAAGATGAAAATAAGGTAATTTTTGGGTCTGTAAGGCCTTTGATTAATTCTAGATTTAAAAGAGCGTTAGGGTCTTTTATTGTTGGCAAGATAAATGGCGAATCTATTATCCCTTCTGTAGGGTCAATGTTGTTTCATAAAGATGTATGGAAAAGAGTTGGCAAATTTAAAGAAAGTCCTGAAGGAAAATATGTAGTTGAAGACTTAGATTTTATAGAAAAAATTAAAGTAAATGGCTACGAATCTATATTCAATCTCAATTCTTCTTCTGACTGGGAAATATCAAAGGATTATAGTGAGACCTATAAGAGATTTTCTAATTATTCTCGAGGTACTTTTGAGAATGGTTTATTTAGGACCTGGCACTTAGGCGTATTCAGAAATTCTTTTATTTACCTCTCTTTTTTATTTCTTAGTTTTTCTTTGAGTAAACTGCTTCTGATAGGTATCGTTTTATTTCATTTTTTGAGGGTTATTTCTTACCTAAGAAAGACAAAATGGTATTTACTTGCTAGCTTATCAGAGAAGGTAATAGACTTTTATTATCTAACTTTCATCTTAGTAATAATTGATTTTTCAACTTACAAGGGTATATTTGATTCTTTTCTGAAGACAACAAAGACTTATTGAGATTAAATATTACAAAATTTATATAATATTAAGGCTTTGACTGTTACTTTAATAGATTTTTAAATATAGCCACTAAAGAAAATGGATAATACAGATTTAGATAATGATAATTTAAAACAATTATTCTCCTTTCTATTTGATACCTTAAAGGAAAATTTCAAAAGCCTGATAACCTACAGCTTAATTGGCTTATTTATAGGCTTTCTTTATTCACTTTCTTTGGTTCCTCAATTTAAAGTTCAGGCTCATATCACTTCTAATGATAACTCTTATAGTTCTTCTGACAGCGGCAGCGCTTTTACAGATCTTTTAGGTTTTGATGAGAAAAGAACTAAGATTGATGACCTAGTCAGTGCTCTAACAACTTATAAAACTGCAAGCGTATTATGGGATAAGGGTTATTCAGAAGTATTCTTTAAAAACAGTTTTGACGAAGATTCAGGAACTTATATAAATAATAATATTCCTCTAACTCAATCGATGCAGTCCTACATTCTGGGATATGAAATAGATAAGACCATTGGACCAAGACAGTTAAAGAATTTAATTAAGAATAGTGTTGAGATAACTAAAGAAAAGGATTCTATATTGGTTTCTTTTACAACAAGCCAGCCTGAGGTCTATAAAACCTTATTGGAGGATCTTTTAAAAGAAGCAGATAACATTCTTAAACGAGATGAATTGGCTTATGCCAATTCACAATTAGATTATTTGTCAGAAAAAATAACAAGTATCACAGAAAGAGATATAAGAGCTTCTTTGCTTGATGCAATAAAACAACAGCATCTAAGCATAGCCTTTTTATCTAATGATTTGCCTTACTCTTTAAATATAATTGAGGATCCGTATCGTTCTCAGAATCCAACAAGTCCTAATCTTACCTTTGTTTATTTAATATTTCTGTTTATAGGGTTTGCAGCTCGTTTTATTTTTATTATTTATAAAAGACTTATTTAGAAATGTTATTTTCTGAAGGATGGGAGCTATTCGATAGCTACGGTTCTTTTTACTACTTGTCAGAAATATCTAATTATCTATTTTTAGTTTTAATCTTATTTATTTTTATCCATTTCAGATTAATAGATAAGAAATATTCTATTTTTTGGTTATTATTTTTATCCACCCCTTTCTTTTTTAATTTTATTTTATTTAATCCTGAGTATTTAAGTGATCAGTTTAAATATATACGCGAGATAAATAATATAAAATCAAATGGCCTGACTGATATAGATGTAAGTAATTATGGCGGTTTAAAGCGTGCCAGAATTCAGGTAAGTAGTTTTCTATTATCTTTATTTCCAGTCTTTTCTTATTTAACAGTTACATCTCTAGCCTTCACCAATAAACTTATTGCGATGATAATGTTTGTTTTTTTATCTAAAAGAATACCTGCAAACAAAGTTATTTTATTTTTCCTTATTCCTAGCTTTATTCTATTTACTTCTGTGGGCTTAAGAGAAGTCTTAGTAATCTTCTTTAGTGTCTTGTCCATAATTTACTTGATAGAAGAAAAACCCATCCTTTCTTTAATTGCTATTTTATTAGTTACCATAACAAAGATCCAAAATGGCCCTGCTTATCTAGTTATTTGGTTACTTTTCTTCGTATTTAAGGCTTATAAGGATAATTTAAGACTGCTTTTAAGTTTAGCTTTCGGGGTAATTGGAATTATTGTGCTTTTTGAATTTTATGAGCCCGTAATCAATCTATACAGACAAGCATATGCCATAGAAGATGGTCTATCTTATGAAGAGGCAATGTCTTTAGGTATAGGAAGTGGAATAAGTTTAATGCTTACAACGTTGAAAGAAATTCCCATTTTCCTACTCAAACCTTTACCTTGGCAGATAACTAATGGATTTGCTCTTTTTGTGTTCATAGAAAGTGTTTTTCTATTTTATTTATTTTATCTTTTCGCCTTTAAAGATGGACTTTTCTTAAAAAGAAAAAATTTAATCATATTAATCGGTTTTATTATAGGTATAGGGATACATGCTTTGACTGTTTTTAATTTTGGAACTTTGTCTCGTTATAGATTTACAGCTTTTCTACCTTTTCTTATAGGCTTCTATTATTTGAGATTATTAGATAATGATAAAAAAAAGACAGCTTAGTCCAGATATTCTATTTGTAGTTAATGACTTTGGGTTTTTCAAGACCCATAGATTAGGAATTGTCGAATACTTAATAGACAAAGGAATGACAGTATCTGTCCTAACAAACTTAAGTAATGCAAACTCATCTGATTTAACAAGGATGAATCATAAGAAAATAACTTTGATTAATTTTAATTTTGATAGAGCCTCTATCAACCCATTCTTAAATTTATATTATCTTCTTAGGTTATTTCACTTGCTTGTATATATAAAACCAAAGAAATTAAGTCTAATTTCTGCTAAACCTGCTGTGCTAGGAGGTATATGCGCATTGTTTTTAAGATTTGAATCAGTTTTTTTCAGCATAACGGGCCTGGGTTATGCTTTTATATCGAATTCTTTACAAGCTAAGATTGTTAGAAGAATTCTCTTATTTATATATAGAATTATTTTTAAACAAAATAATATAAAAGTAATTTTTCAGAATCCAGATGATAAAGAAGACTTTATAAAAAAAGGATTAGTAGATTCGAATAAGTCTATTCTTATAAAGGGCAACGGTATAGATACAGAACTGTACAAAAGAAGCAATTATCCATCTAAGCTAACTTTTCTTTTTGCCAGCAGACTATTAATTGATAAAGGTATAAGGGAGTTTATTAAATGCTCTGAAAGGATAAGTGGAGAGGATGCAGTATTTAAAGTTGCTGGAGAGAGAGACGATATTAATCCCAACGGACTTACAGAAGAAGAGTTTGAGATTTTAAATAAAAGTAAGAATATTGAATATTTAGGAAAGGTTGAACATAGCAGGATGCCAGAACTTTTTAACTCCGCTAGCGTATTTGTTTTGCCTTCTTACAGAGAGGGGATTCCACAGGTAGCTCTGGAGGCTGCTTCTTCTGGAATGCCTCTGATTCTCAATAATGTCACAGGATGCAGAGATTGCTTGATAGAAAACGAGAATGGGTTTCTAGCCCGTAAAGGAGATTATTCAGATTTATTAACCAAAATGCGTCTGTTTATTGAAGATCCGAGTTTAATCCACAATATGGGAAGAAGATCTAGAGAATTCACTATTAAGAATTTTTCGAAAGAACTTATTTATAAACAATTCTTAGATTTATATGAAAATTAAAAAGAATTATGTTGCAATGCAATTAAACGGATAAAAATAAATCTATGTGCGGAATCTTTGGCTGTGTTCATGGCCCTGAATATAATTTTCAAGATGAACAATTTAAGTCTCTTGTAAGCAAGATAGAACACAGAGGTCCTGATAATTTAGGATTTTCTTCTCATTATATAAATAACAAGATTATAAAGTTTGGCCATGCAAGGTTATCTATCCTTGATCTTAATGAAACAGGACATCAACCAATGCATTCTGATTCAGGTAAGTATTCAATTATTTTCAATGGAGAGATATATAATCATTTAAACATAAGGAAGTATTTAGATTCGAAGTATCGAATAGGCTGGAGAGGCACTTCAGACACTGAAACTTTATTAAATCTATTAGAAAGAGAAGATTTAAAGCAGTCATTAAATAGATTGGAAGGCATGTTCTCCTTCGTTTTATTGGATCACTCTAAGGAAGAGATCATTGTCAGTAGAGACCATTCTGGGGAAAAGCCACTTTACTTGAGTTGTTCTAAAGATTATTTTGGCTTTGCTTCTGATCTTAATCCTCTTAAAGGAATTCCTGGATTTATCAATTCTATAAATAGGAAATCTGTAGAGAACTTCTTGCAATATAACTATATACCAAGTCCTGATTCTATATATGAATCAAGTTTTAAGCTTCCACCTGCTTCATGTCTCATATTAGACTTAAAGGAATTTAAGTTGGATAGTTTTTCCTCGTTTGAAGGCTTGATCAGATCTAAAGGGGTTCAATTCTTTAATTGGTGGAACCTAAAAAATAATCTTGACCTAAAAGGAAAGAGTGATTCTTTCAATGACTTAGAAGTTGAAGAACAAATAATAAATCTCTTAAAAAGCTCCGTTAAATCTCAATTAATCTCTGATGTTCCCCTAGGAGCATTTCTTTCAGGCGGTATAGATTCAAGTTTGGTTGCAGCTCTAATGCAGGAAATTAATGGTAATACAAGGACTTACACAATAGGGTTTGACTTCGCTGAATTTGATGAGTCGGTTTATGCTAAGAAAGTTTCAGATTACCTGGGGACTAACCATACGACATACACTTGTGGTGAAAATGACTTCTTCGATTTGATAGAGCATCTGCCGTCCGCATTCAGTGAGCCTTTTGCTGATTCTTCTCAACTACCTACTATGCTAGTTTCTAAACTAGCAAGAAAGGATGTAAAGGTAGCTCTCAGCGGTGACGCAGGGGATGAAGTGTTTGGAGGTTACAATAGATATTTAATAGCAAATAAATATTGGAAACTTATAAAGCATATACCGCCTTCGTTAACTAAATTTCTAATAAAATCAACAAGCGTATTACCTAAAAAATCAACTGCTTTATTATCCAGCTTTCTCCCTCTTAAATTCTCTGGCTCTAAGTCAGACAGATTAGAAAAAGCTTTAAAAAAGCTTTCTTATATAAATGACAAAAACTCTTTTTATAGTTCTATGACTAAGGAATGGACTTCTTCAGATCAAATTATGGAATTTACGAATGAAAGTAATCTCACGTATGAAGATCTCTTCAATTCTGAGAATCTTACTTTTGAAGAAGCTATGATGCATGCAGATTTCTTAAGCTATTTACCTGATGATATCTTATGTAAGGTAGATAGGTCTTCTATGTATTACAGTCTAGAAACACGAGCTCCTTTCTTAAACAAAGAACTCTTAGAGTATGCATATAAACTGCCTCTTAAATATAAAATAAGAGATGGCAAGTCTAAATGGATCCTTAGGAAGATATTAAATAAGTACGTTCCACCAGAATTAATTGAGAGACCAAAGCAAGGCTTTGGGATCCCTGTAAGCAAGTGGATGCGTAGCGAACTTAAACCCTGGGTAAATGATATGTTAAGTCCTGAAGTGCTTAAAAAGCATAATTTATTTAATGAAAAGGTTGTTCAAGACTTAAAAGATAGTCACTTCAATGGCTCTGTAAATAACGAACATAAGATGTGGTCGCTTATACAATTTAACCAATGGTATCTAGATAATCATAATTAAAATGGATACAGAAAACTCAATTCTTTATGTTTCTTATGATGGAATACTGGAACCCCTTGGACGTTCTCAGGTTTTGGCCTATCTAGAAGGGTTATCAAATAGAAATAAGATATATCTGATTTCCTTTGAAAAAAAATCTGATCTAAATAATCCCTCTCTAGTTAAGAAGATAAAAGATATTTGCTTAGTAAATAACATAGAATGGAAGCCTTTTACATACCATAAAAGACTAACCTTCATAGCAACAATATTTGATATTTTGGTAGGTGCTTTATTTTCGACTTTTTTAACCATTAAACACTCTATAAATATCATTCACATAAGGAGTTATATTCCTGGGTTAATGGTTTTTATATCAATGACTCTCTTAAAAAAGAAACTAATATTTGATATGAGAGGATTTTGGGCAGATGAGAAGGCAGATCGATCAGGGTGGAGAAGGCAAGGCAGAACATATAAATTTTTTAAAACTTTCGAAAGGTTTTTAATTGAGCATTCTGATCATATAGTCTGCCTCACTAAGGAATCAAAGATGATTCTTCTTAATTCGTATAGTGTAAACCAAGATTTGGTCTCTGTAATTCCTACTTGCGTAGATCAATCAATTTTTTATCCGAAGAAGAAGAAAAATAAAGATATTACAGTTTTTGGGCATTTAGGTTCTGTTGATACGGCTTATGATATAGACCCTGTTCTTGAATTTATAAAAATAATCTCCTCATCTTTGGACGTAAGGATTGATTTCTTCAATAAAGGCAACCATAGTTTTATAAAAGAAAGGTGCAGTGTTCTTGGCCTAAAAAGCAACTTATTTTCCATTAAAGATGTAGATAGGACAGATTTATCTGATCATCTGTCTCAAATAGACATAGGCTGTTTTTATGCTAAAGAAAATTTCTCTATAAAGGCATCGATGCCAACCAAAATAGGAGAATTCTTAAGTTGTGGCAAACCTATATTATGTAATGGTTTTAATAATGATGTTAAGGACTTAATAGAAGTCAACAAAGTAGGGCTTCTATACGATTTAGATAATTCAGATATTGGAATGATAAATTTAAGCTTAATGAAACTTTTAGAAGATCCCGATCTATCTAAGAGATGTGAGCTGCTTGCAAGTAGTCTTTTTAGTTTAGATAAAGGCATTGAATTGTATAAACAAATTTACAGATCTCTTTGAAGTTATTTCACACTGTCAATTAAAGACTATAAAATAGTAATTCATAATTAAAAGACCGTGAAAGAAAACCCTTTTGTTTCAATTGTTGTCGCTAGCTACAACAGAAAATATATTATTAAAGAGAATATTCAATCACTTATTGCTCTTGATTACCCAAATGAAAGTTATGAAATTGTATTAATTGACAATTATTCTATGGACGGAACTATAGAAGAAGTTAATAGACACTTCTCAGAGTATATCGATTCAGGCTTCCTAAAGGTAGTTCCATTACCTTACAACTCTGGTTCTTCTGGATCTTATGTTGAGGCTTTGAATTTTATGAACCCGGATTGGGAATATATGCTCAAAATGGATGAAGACCTTATATTGGATAGTAAGTGCTTAAAATCACTAGTAAAGCAAGGAGTTAAGTCTGAAAAGAATGCAGTTATTGGAGGTAAAGTATTCTTCTACAAAGATAGATCTAAATTTCATGCTATAGGCAGCAAGCTAAGCCCTTGGTACGCCATAGCTAAAGGCATTGGTGTTAATGAAATAGACGAAGGTCAGTATGATGAAGTTCAGAATTTTGATGCTCTTAATGGCTGCATGATTCTTATATCAAGAATTATTCACGATAAGATAGGCTGGTTTGATACAGACTATTTTCTTTATTATGACGACCATGACCTCATGTATAAGTCAAAGCTATATGGCTTTGAACATGTATATACTCCTGAAGCCATAGGTTTTCATGACACAGCCACTGGTTCAAAGAAGAAATATTCCAACAAGTTATGGTTATATTATTCCGTTAGAGGGTCTTGGTTATTTCTATATAAAAATTTTAGTCTCCTTTCTCTCAATTTCTTCATTTACCTCTTGATCCATCATATCAAATTCTTTGTAGGCTTCTTTTACCTTTTTAATAATTCAAACAAAGCTAATTTGTTAGAAAACCTATCCATTTATTCAAAAGGATATATTCATGGTTTAAAAAGAAAAGTAGGTCATTACGACTTAGAAAAGACAGGCATCAAAGTTGTTCTATTTTCTGGGGGAAGAGGTTCTGGAAATATTAGCAATGGATTAAGAAACTTGGCTAGAAAATCTAATTTTAAGATAGAAGTAGTCCATATAACTAACGCTTATGATGATGGTAAGTCTACCGGCGCTGTTCGAGACTTCTTTGATAACTCAATCCTTGGCCCTTCTGATGTAAGAAAGATACAAGAAAAACAATATGATTTCTTCTATTCTGAAACAAGTATTAAAAATTTTATGAATCTACGTTTAGATGGAGACAAAGATCAAATACTAAAAGAGCTAAAAGATATCTCTGAAGAAATTATTCCTTCAACTAATTTAATCTACGATTACTATAATTCACTTCCTCTTGAGTTTAAGAAGGTAATAAGAGTTGCTCTTAATCATTTTTTTACAAAAGATTTTAATAAAATAGATCTTAGTGACTTTGCTCTATCTAATTTAATTTATGCTTCGTTGGCTGACTTGCATGGTGGGTTGCAGCACGCAGAAAGGATATTTAGAGAACAATTGAGGATTCCAGATCCGGTTTATCTGAACTCAGAAAATGACTGTTATGCTTACGCTCTTTCAGAGTCAGGGAATCTTCTTTTTGATGAAGCTAGCATTGTTGATTATTCAGATGTCTCTCCAATTTATGAAGTTTATTTAACAGATAAACCTATTCGAAATGAAATTTTGGAGGATTTTAATAAATTAGCTAGCTTCGAAGAAAAGAAACAATTTGCATCACATATTTCATCTGGTTATCCGCCTCTTAGCTCAAGCGCTAAAAACTCTTTAGAACAAGCTGATATTGTTATCTACGGTCCAGGAACACAATATAGCAGCTTATACCCAACTTATTTCACTGATAATCTAAGTCAATGCCTTAAAGGAGCAAGGGCATTTAAAATTTTTATTACAAATATTCACAATGATAATGAGACCCCAGGTTTCAGCTCCGTTGATCAAATTAGACAAGCTTTATTTTATCTAAACCAAAAGGGGAGATATAAGCATGTTGAGTCTGATTTATTTGATGTAATGATTGCTAACGAACCTCTAAATGAAGATCCTAGGTATATGAGACCTAATAGAACTGAGCTTGAACAACTAAATATCAAAGATATTATCATTCACAATCTTGAGGATAGTGATACCGAAGGTGCTCATGACCCTGAGGTAATCGCCAACTTGGTTATTAATTCTTATAGAACAAGATGGAAATAAGTGAGAGAGCGGCTATTATTCCCTGTGCAGGGAAGGCTACAAGGATGGGTAAAATAGACGTTCCTAAATCATTGGTTGAAATAAAAGGAAAACCCGCACTTGTTTATTTGCTAGAAACATTAAATCTTTCTTTTGATATATTTTATATTCCTATAAATATTAAGCATAAAGACCATTATTTGAGTTGCATCCCTAATAATTTATTAAAAAAGATTAATTTAATTGATAGCGAGCCTGGATCAGGAGATGGTCAGGCTGTTTTAGATGCACTTAACGCAATAGACCTTAAAGAGATAAGAAATGAAATAATGGTTTGTTGGGGAGATACAGTTCTACAACAGGATAGTTTAATTAATACATTTTTAAACCTAAGGTTCGCAGAACCTTTACTAATTCCTGTTTATTTCACTAAAGATCCTTATGTTGCTTATTTAGAAAATGATTTAGGAATCCCAGAAAGAGTTGCGTTCAAAAGAAGAGGAGAAATCCTTGATGAAGGTAAGACTGATATTAGTCTTTTCCTAATTAAAGCTGAAGAAATTAAGAAATCTTTGAATCAGCTTAAAATTAAGAATGATAAAATTAAAGATAATACTATCCCAAATCTTAATCCTGAATTAAATTTTTTAGATTTAGTGGAGTATCTGCATTCGATAAATAACCCTGCAAGAACTCTTGAAATAGATTCTTATGAAGATGTATATTCATTTAATACTATGGAAGAATTAGGCAATATATCTAATAAATTAAATTAATTTAATATGTTTATAATTTATTTAACTTCTATATTTATAGCCATAAGTTGTTGTTTATTTATAACAATTATATTTAAAAGAGCCGGTTTGGTTGATAGCCCAGATGGAATAAGAAAAATTCATAAAGGCGACATTGCTTTAGGAGGGGGGTTAGTATTATTTGTATCCAGCTTCTTATGCTTTTTGATTCATCCCGACTATAGACTAGGTATTGATGCAAGATTCCCGCAATTAAACGCAGTTTATTTAAGTTCAATAATAGTTCTATTGTTAGGCTTGTGGGATGATGTTAAGCCTTTACCAACAGCTATTAGGTTAATTGTACAAATTTTTACTAGCTGGTTAGTCATCATCATGACTGACTTTTACATAACTGATTTAGGCAATTTATTTGGGTTAGGCAATATATATTTAGGAGAATTAGGCATTCCCTTAACCATTTTTATGGTTGTAGGTGTTTGCAATGCTTTCAATATGCTTGATGGAATGGATGGCCTTGTAAGTTTTGTTGTTCTAGTTGCTTCTACATCTATTGCTTTCATAGCCTTATTAAATGGACATAGCGGTGCTTTATTCTTAGGAACCACGATCTTAAGTATTTTTTTATTATTTAATCTAGGATTGTTTGGTAAAAAGTGGAAAATCTTTTTAGGTGACTCTGGTTCTATGTGGTTAGGTTACTTAACTGGTTGGTTTTTAGTCATTTTGTCTCAGGGAGATGATAAATTATTCCAACCTGTGACTGCTTTATGGTTAGTTTTTTTGCCTCTTATTGATGCCCTATCTACATTTCTCAGTAGACTTTGGAATAAAAAATCTCTATTCATTGGAGATAGATCTCACATACATCATATTTTATTAGACTCCGGTATGGTTAAGTGGAGAGTCTTGCTTGTATTCTTAGTAATTTCTATTTTAACCTCGATATTTGGAGTATTTGCAAATAAATATTTGATTTCAGAACATTATCAATTTTATGGGTTCCTAACATTATGGTTTTTTTATTTTCTATTACTTAAATTTCCTCTTACAAAGAATATAAATAATAAAAGTGGATTTTAATCAAATAGAAACTAATGAAGATCTTGATTTCTTAAATCAAGAACTGCTTTTAAAACCGTATGTTGGCGTCGATACTGAATTCAGAAGAACTTCAAAAGACAATATGCGCCTAGCTCTTCTACAAATTAATGATGGTGAAGAAATTTACCTTATTGATACCACTTCGATAAATAATCTAAAGGATGAATGCTCTTTTCTTCATTCAGATTCTGTAGTTAAGATTTTTCATTCCTGTAAAGAGGATATTGAAGCTATATACTCTTGGACAGGAAACCTATTGGTTAATATATTTGATACCCAGATTGCAGAAGCACTTTTAGGAGGAGAATATTCACTAGGTTATCAAGGTCTGGTAGAAAAGAAACTTGGCATAAAGGTAGATAAAGGAGAAACTAGATCTAATTGGTTAAGAAGACCGCTTACTGATTCTCAATTAAAATATGCTGCATCTGATGTCGAATTCTTAATTGATTTATATCTAGATCAGAATCATATGCTCGGTAAAACAGATAAATGTGATTGGATGAACGAAGAAATACTAGATATTTTATCTAGAATATTTGATATGAAGGATGAAGAAATTAAAAGTTCAAGTTCTAGTTTAAGTAATAAGGAGGAAATAAATTTACTTCGTAAATTTAATGAAGTAATTCATTACGTTGCAGACAAAGAAAAAATTAATCCAACTTTTCTTTTTTCAAAAAAAAACCAAAAGGATTTTATAAGATCTGTTTCTGAGTATGGCATAGAGACTTCACTAAAATCACTTACAAGATGGCGATCAAATTTATTACAGAATGAATTATCTGCCATTCTTAGTTAATATGTTTTGGTTCTTGTATATTTTATTTTCCGTTGCTCTTTGCTTTTTCTTGGTTCAATTATTACCAAGAAAATACAGAGTATCTTTTAGCATTATTTATTTGACCTTATTTTTAACTCCTTCGCAGATAGAGCTAGGCAGTAATAATTATGCACCTGCAATTTTTATTTTCTTTTACAATGCAACGTTAGAATTAAATTTTTCTCTTAGACCCCTAAGAGCCCTTATGTTGACTTTACCAATATGTTTATTGGTATTTATCAGTTTATTCAAAATTAAAAAAAGATTCTCTTAATATCTAAATTATCAAGATTTACCAGGCCTATAGCATTTTTACCTTTTAAAAGACCTGCACACTCTCCTGGATTAAAGTATATAGTATTATCAATAATTTCTTGTCTGTATCTATGTGTATGACCATGAAGAATTAGATCAACATCTCTAAATTCTTCAATGTATGAAGCAATCAATTCTGGTTCATGGAAAATAGCAATTTTTTTATCTGCAAGATTTAATCTAAGAGGAGGCTCTTGAAAATTAAAATTATTGAGAAGAGAAATCTCTTTTAACCCCTCTTCAGATCTATCATTATTACCAAAAACACCAACTAATTGACATTTAAGGTCTGTAAACATTTTTAATGTTTCAACTTTACTAATATCTCCAGTATGTATAACAATCTCAACATTTTCATTATTAAAAATATCAATGATATTTTTAACGTTATTGATATTGTTGTGTGTATCGCTAACGACACCAATCAACATGGGAGTATTTTAAGCTTTTTCTAGGATATGTATTCCGCAAGCACTGCCAAGCCCAATTACATGAGTAAGCCCTACCTTTGCTCCTTCTACTTGTCTTTTACCTGCTTCCCCTCGAAGATGAGTGCAAACCTCATAAATATTTGCGATGCCTGTAGCGCCAAGAGGATGACCTTTGGACAGAAGGCCACCTGATACGTTGACCGGTACTCTTCCTCCCAATTCCACTTCTCCTTCATCAATCAGTCTTCCAGCTTCACCATCTTCACATAATCCTAAGTTCTCATAATGAAGCATTTCCGCTGTTGCAAAACAGTCATGTAGTTCTACAAGATCGATATCATCTGCACCAAGTCCTGCCATTTCGTAAGCTTCTTTTGCAGCCTTTCTAGTACAAGAATTCACATCAGGCATTACTAGATCTCTTTCTTGATAAGGATCACTAGTAAGGACAGAAGCTTTTACTCTAACTGACCTAGACATTCCTAACTCTTTTGCTTTCTTTTCAGAGACCAAAACTGCTGCCGCAGCTCCATCTACATTTACTGAACACATTAGTTTAGTATTTGGATAAGAGATCATCTCAGCATTCATAACTTCATCTAAGGGAGTTTCAATTTGATACCTGGCTTTCGGGTTCATTGTTGAATGATGATGATTTTTTACAGAAATCTTGGCAAATTGCTCAAAAGTAGTTCCATATTGCCTAGAGTGCTCCATTCCTGCTTCAGCAAAAACTGCTGGCATTGTTCCTGAGCCCAATAGCCCTTCTTTCGGAATACCAGTACCTCCTCCAGAACCACCTAATAAACCTGTCCCCATTTGCTCAACTCCAACAGCTAAAACTACATCATATAAACCTGCTTTTATAGAAGTCCAGGCCTCTCTAAATGCGGTTGCACCTGTAGCACATGCATTAGAGCAATTGACTACAGGCATACCTGTTTGTCCTATTTCTTGTAAAATTCTTTGTCCAACCATGGCGTTAGCTTGACCTAAATTACCACAATAAAAAGCTTCCATCTTATCAATGGTTAATCCTGCATCATCTAATGCAAGTAAAGCTGCTTCAGCACCTAAGTCAGGAACAGTTCTATCTGGGAACCTCCCAAACTTAATCATATCTACACCTAATACATATACATCACTCATTTTATTCTCCTTAAGAAATTGGTTTAAAGAAATAGCTAATATAGG
>MDSV01168655.1_pt1 | contig 49200 bp, 47 predicted proteins | sample 810851 | NCBI WGS metagenome assembly MDSV01 (sample SAMN05326640, study PRJNA326480) | marine metagenome | isolation source: seawater | place: Atlantic Ocean: North East | collected 2012
CACTACGTTGATAGGCTGGGTGTGGAAGCACGGTAACGTGTGAAGCTGACCAGTACTAATAGCTCAATTGGCTTGATTTATGCACTGAAAAAGATTTTTAACGAAAAACTTTTAAATTAAATTTTTTGAATTTCAATATAGTTTCGATTGCGGCAGAAAACACAAAAGTCGAGATTAAACTATATCCAAAAAATGGTAATCCCATCACATATGCTTGAGTAAGTCCTTCTAGATTTGCCTCGTACATACCTCCAAACCATACTCCAAAATTAGTAATAATGAAAAAAATAACAGCTCCTGATAAGGCTCCAATAATTCTAGTGATTATTGTGTTCAAAAAATATTTAGAGATGAGTGAAATCAAAATCACACTTCCCCAAGTAAATACAACTGTATTGTGAAAACCTATAATAAAATCTGTGATAATAAAACTTATAAGTAGAGCTGGTAAGTATCTCATACCAAATATTGCTGGAACATAAAAACTCAAAGCTATCAAACTTGTAAAATTCGGTGGGTGAGGGATAAATCTACTCATCGCTAAAGCAATAAAGACTCCTAAAAAAATGTTTATTTTTTTCATTTATAACAATTATTAATATTTACTTCTAAATAACAACTCAATTCTTCTACCTTCTTGATTATAAGTATCAGGCCTTTGATATTTTTCATCCGTTAGATTTAATATATTCATTGACCATGTATTAGCTAATATTTCCTTTGATAACACCAGGTTCATTATATCCGAGCTATCTACTTTTGCCCTTATACTCCCATTTTTCCAATCTTCAACTTTTCCCACATGCCTATAATCGTAAGTCAAATCAAATGGACCCAGAAAACTTTCTTCAAATTTTTTTGAAAATTTTACACCGTATTGTTGTTCTGGTCTTCTAAGTTGAGGATCTCCATCACCCTCTCTACTTTTAGAAAATGTACTTGAAAGTCTTATAGACTGATTTTTTTTCTTATAGAAAAAACTATTTTCCAAACCTTCTTGTTTGATGTCAATTATCTCGTTGTAAGCATTTGTTGATGTTCCACGGTTTAAAACATCAGAAACTGAACCTTTATATGCCGTTGATTCAAAAAAAATATTTTCCGCAAAATTATACTTGGCAGTAAATTCTCGACTCAAACTTGTTTCCGCTTTTGTCGTTTTCATTGACTTATAACTGCCACTTGGATTGCTACCGTGTAAACTAAACAAATCAGGATGCCTTAAGCCAGTAGACTCAGATAAACTAAATGTAAGATTGTTAAACATTTTTGTTAAATTAAGTCTGTAAGTTAGATTTTCCCCGCTATACTTGTGACTGTCTCCTCTTAAGTGAGCTGAAAAAAAGGTTTCATTATTAAATTTGTAACCTAGATTTGAATAGAATCCCAAATTATCTGAATGACCTTCAGCAGAGGATCCCCAATTACCTTTTACCTTAAAATCTCCCTTATTATAATTGTAATCACTTCCAAATCCCAATGAAAGATCATTCGATAAATTTATTTTTCGTTCACCTTTAATCGTATAAGATTGAGAATAGTATTTATTTTTTACTGCTGTATCGTAATATCTGTCATGTACATGTAAATGAGCAGTGAATTTGTCTTCTAAGTTTTCTTTTTTAATTTCAATGTTTGATTGAAAAGCATACATAATATTATCGGCGTTTGCATTAGCATCATCCCAACTATCGTAACCACTGTCAGTTTTACGACCGTATCCAGTAAATTTAAATTTTGTATTATCATCGAGAAATTTAATTGAATTGTAATTCAAAGACAAATTTTTTGTGCCGTCTAGATCAGTCGATGTATTTTGTGTGCTTAACTCTTCGATTTGAGATGAACCAGCTTGAATATTATGTTGCCAACCACTTTCACTTAAGTACGTATAGTTTCCACTTATTGAATTAGTTCTACCATGAGAACCACTTATTGAAATTGAATTTTGAAAATCAATGTCGGTAATTAAATTAATAGCTCCACCTATAGCGGCAGGGCCGAAAATAGCTCCACTCGCCCCCTTATAGATTTCTATTTGTTGCAGGCCTTGTAAAAAATCGTAACCAAAATCAAACATAGCTTTAGGTGAACTTTGATCATTAATGGGAATACCATTTAACAAAACTAAAGTATGATTAGAATTTGTTCCTCTCATAAAAACTGAAGTTTTTTGACCTCTAGGTCCATCACTATACACATCCACTCCAGTGACATGCTCTAAAAGACTCCTTACATCATGATAACCAGAGTCTATCATTTGTTTTTTTGTAATAACTGTTTTTCCTACAGATCCTTCAGTGATTTTAGAAGTATTAGGTGCTGAAAATATTGTCAAACATGGTTTTCCAGCAGTATTTTTCCACTCACATTTATTTAGCTCTTCTCCGTAAGCATTAATAAAGCTTATGGAAAAAGTTAATAAAATTATTAAAAATTTCATAACGGCCACCTATATTTATATAACGTTATCACGTTTATTAAGTGCCGTTGTTAATTTTTCATTGTAGAACAAGACTTTTCCTGGTCTTCATTCAACAGCGGACTATGCTGGGTGGCGCTCCGACTTTACGGTTGCAGGAACAGCCAATGAATTTCACACTGATTTCCCACCATGCGTTTCAGCACAGTATTTTAATACAACACATAGAATAATATTGCAATAACTTGATAATATGCCAAATTATCCATATTGAAGATTACGTCTAAAAGTATAGTAATAGCGTATGAGTAAAAAAATTAAGATATACTTAGGAAGTTTAAGCCATAATTATGCATGTAATGGCCCATTTACCCATCCTTTAAATCTAGGCTATTTAACATCTTATGCGAAAAAATTTTATAAAAGTCCAAAAGATTTGGATATAAAATTGTTTGTTTATCCTAATGATATAATTGATGAAATAAAAAAAAATCCACCTGACATTTTAGGATTAGCTAGCTACACTTGGAATGATAATTTAAACAAAGAGATTTTAAAATTCGTAAAAAAAAATTATCCAAATGTTGTAACAGTTTTTGGTGGTCCAAATTTCAATAATTATAATCTTGAAAAATATTTCTTAGAAAGACCCTATCTAGATTTTTATATCGTAAATCAAGGAGAAACAGGATTTTTAGAATTAATAAATAAATATTCCGAAGGTAAATTGGATAGAAATCATCAGGATACTCAACAAATGGAAAATTTGGCTTTTTATAATAAAAAATTAAAAAGAGTTTTTATAGGCAATATAGCTAAACGTTATAAAGATTTAGATATCATTCCATCCCCTATTCTTGATGGCACCTTAGATAAATTTTTCGATGATAAAAATTTAATTCCAATAATAGAAACAATGAGGGGGTGTCCTTTTACCTGCACTTATTGTGCTTGGGGAGACGACTGGTTAAGAGCTAGCAATAGATTTTCTTTAGAAAGGGTTTTATCCGAGATAGATTACATTGCAAAAAAATATGCAGCCTCAAAGAAAAAATTTAACGGATATTTATATCTTGCAGACTCAAACTTTGGAATGCACAGAAGAGACTCAGAAATAGCAAAAAAAATGAGAGAAGCTAACAATAATTATGGATGGCCGCGATCTGTTTGGGCGACCTGGGCAAAAAACTCAAATGAAAAAGTAATTGAAATAGCATCAATTATAAAACCTATGTTACAGGCCGGGGTGACTATAGCTTACGAGTCTCTTGATGATACAACTTTAAAAAATGTTAGAAGGGCAAATATATCATTAGAAAAATTTAATAAGGTTAGAGAATACATAAAATCTAAAGGCCTTAAAACTCATACAGATGTAATATTAGGTTTACCAGGCGAAACTAAAGACAGTTACCTAAATGGATTAAGAAAAGTTTGCGATCAAAAATTTGATCAAGTTGTTACTTTCAATTGTAGATTGCTTGGTGGCACAGAAATGAACTCACCGGCTTACATTAAAAAACATGGCATTAAAACAAAGTATAGAATGCTTACACAAGGCTATGGTATTTATCGAGGAATCAAAGCTGTAGAGAATGAAGAAGTAATTTTAAAAACTAATACAATGTCCACTGAAGAAATTATGTCAATGAGACCAGTTAATTGGTTTTTTTATTTATTTTGGAACAATGGTTATTATGTAGAATTTATGAAACTGATGCAACTTTTTAAGATAAATCCCATAGATTTTATCATTGAGCTCATGAAAAATTTGGATAATTCAAAAGATAGTATCGGAAAATTATATAAAGATTTCTTAAATGAGTCAGAGGAAGAATGGTATGACTCGCCTGAAAAATTATTTCAAGAAAACAGTAAAATTGAAAATGGAAAGCTAAAAGCAGAAAATTTTTCAAAGCTTAATGCAAAATATACTTCAAAAGTAATATTCGAACATAAGTTTGAAATGGCAAAAAAACTTCTTGATGTTTCTCAAATTGTTTTAATAAAAAAATTTGGAGAAGATTATTGGCTTAAAAAAGCTGAACAAATTAAAGATGTTATAAATTATTGCTCTCAAAAAAGTATAAACATAGGAGAATTTAAAATTAAAAACATAAAGAGCAAAAAACATAAATTTATCTTTGATTATCCTAAATGGTTAAAAAATGGCAACGGAGAGACAGACATCCAAAAGTTTAATGGTGGTATAAATCTTAACTTTTACTTATCAAAAGAAAAACAAAATAGAATTAGTGATATGATGGAAATTCATAATTACCAGGATATTAAAGAGGTTCATATGAAGCTAATTGAAGTTCTTCATACAGAGGATTTATTCTATGACATTGGATATGATATAGGCGAGGAAAAACAAGAGAAATTGAAAGATAAGGCTATTACGAGCTGGTCTTTAGAGTCATAATATTTACTATCAAAAAACAATTTTAATCTTAAAAAAAAATATTAAATAACGACTCAATACAAAATAAAAATATTTTTTAACTTACTATCAAAACTGTACCTTTTTACCTTTTCTTATGTTTTACATCTATGGACTTAATCTTGAAACCCTCTTTGCTAGCTATAATTGAGATAAATATATTTGCCACATTGACTTTTAAATTAAAATTTTTGATAATTAAATTTATTGATTGTAATTTAAGATAAAATATACCAAAGTTTTTTGTAAGAAAAAAAATGAAAAAAATTTCATTAATATTTATTATTCTTGTTCTTTCGTACTTAATTTTTTCTGCGATGTTTAACAGCATTAAAAACTTGAGTATTGTAAAAAATATAAGCAAAGAAAATAAAACTTTGATTTATAAATATATTTTTCCATATAAGTATATAAATGTCCTCCAATACAAGCTAGATACAGTTCATCTTAATGGTGAAATGGCTTCAATAGCGAATTCAGAATATATAAGATTCGAGGGGCCAAAAAAATTTGAAATTTTTGGTCAGAATACAAACTTACAAAAACTTACAAATTATGGAAACTTAACCGCAGGAACTCATAATGATACGCCAGGTACTGCCTATTTAGACTTTAATGACTCAAGACTTTTTTTAGTTTCATCCAGGGGTTTAATAGCTTATTTTGATAATTTTGAAGTAGGAGAAACTCTTAAATTTAATATCATTCCAAATAATGTACAAACATTTATAGGTGAAAAACAATTTAGCCAAAATAAATGGTTTTCAATTAAAGACGTTATGATTAGCGATGGTAAAATTTATATTTCCTTTACAAATGAGCTAAAACCTAATTGTTGGAACACCTCAATAATAGTTTCTGAAATTAATATAAAAAAATTAGAATTTAAGGACTTTTTTATTTCAGATCAATGTGTGAAGGAAAAAAATAAAGAAAAATCATTTAATGCCTTACAGTCAGGTGGTAGAATTATAAATTTTGATAAGGATAACATTCTTTTCAGTACTGGGGACTATAGACAAAGATTTTTATCTCAAGAAGACAGCTCAGTCTTTGGAAAAATAATCTCAATAAACAAAGATACTGGTAAATATAAAATTATTTCTAAAGGACATAGGAATCCTCAGGGATTGTTGTTCCAAAAATCGAATAATATTATAATTAACACAGAGCACGGCCCAAAGGGAGGTGATGAAATAAATTTAAATAATTTGCCACTAAACAAAACACTTAATTTTGGATGGCCTATTGCTTCCTATGGCGAACATTATAAATCTGAAATAGAAAAAAATAGTAAAATTTATGAAAAATATCCTTTTAAAAAAAGTCATTCAAAATTTGGTTTCATAGAACCATTACACTATTTTGTTCCTTCGATTGGAATAAGTGAAATAATTCATTTAAAAGAGAATAAATTTATTGTTTCAAGTTTGAGAAGTGCATCAATTTATACTTTTGAATTAAATAATAATAAAATTGAAAATTTAACGCAAATTTATATAGGTGAAAGAATTAGGGATATGATTTATAATAAAAATTTAGGATTACTGCTTATGTTTTTAGAGGATACAGCAAGCATCGGAGTTGTGAAAATCTAGAAGTTTTTAAAAAAGATATTTATAATCAAAAAAGTAATTTAAACCTTAACCATAAAATATTAAACAACGACTCAATACAAAATAAAAATAATTTATAACTTACTATCCAGACTGTGCCTGTAAGCCTTTTCTTGTGTTTTACATTTATAGATTTAATCTTAAAACCTTTTTTGCTAGCTATAATTGAAAGGAATATATTTACTACATTAACTTTTAAATTAAAATTTTTGAATGAATATATAAGAAACTTTTTTTTCATTAATCTATATGGAACGTTTGCATCTTGAATATAAGATCCAAAGACCAACAAAATCAAATACCTGCAAATCTTTGTAATAATTAGTCGTATATTATCATCAAACCTCTTTTTCCTGAATCCAAGTACTAAATCATAATTCTTTCTATTTTTCCAAAATTTTTTAAAATCTGACGCAAAAAATTGATTATCCGAGTCAACTTGAAAAATGTAGTCAGTTTTTGTTTTTAATGCGTAATTATATCCTTTTAATAACGCAGGACCGTGACCAGCATTTTTTTGATTTAAGATTATAAGTTTTTTGTAATTAATTTTTTTTAAAATTCTTAAAGTTTGATCGGTAGATCCATCATTTATTACTATTATTTTTGAATTAATTTTTTTCGTTACTTTTATCCAGTCTTGAATAACTTTTTTAATTATCTTCTCTTCATTAAAAGTTGGTATTATTATTGAAAGTTTTTCAGATTTCATAATTAATTTAAACCGAAATATTTAAATTTTAAAATTTGTAGTAATTTTAAATTTTTATAAACGGTTTTATCACCTTTCCTTAAAACTTTTTTGTTTGCTTTTTTTTTAAATACTACTTCTAGAGTTTGCATTATTAAAACCAAACTTAGTCGATGAATTTGAAAATATAATTGAATAATATTTTGATTTAAGAGTTTCATTTTTTTTTCTTTAATAATTTTAGCAGTATCAAATTTGTCATCCATAAAATGAGTTGTAGTGTATATGTGGTCCTCTTTATTCATCAGTGCTCTAATTATTGGAAATTTACCAGCATATTTTGGTAATTTTCCTAAATGGCAATTAATCCCTCCAAATTTTGTAGCATTGATTATTTTTTTACTGATTTTTCTAGGGTAGTTAATTGACATGATAAGGTCAATTTTATTTTTTTTTATATATTTGACTATTTTTTCTTCATCCTTAAAGTTTAATACATCCTTTTGATTTAAATTATTTAATAAATTGTCACGTATTAATATTTTATAAATGTTTAATAACAAAAATTTAATACTATTAAGAATACCAAGAGTAAATAATCTCATAAGTATACTTTTAAGGTTTGTATATTCATTAGTTAAAATATAATTAAATTTGAATTTCGAATTTTTAGACATGTTAAGCAATAAATCTTTTAAATAAAAGTTATCAAATGTACTAAAGATCAATATTTTTTTCATATTAATTGTTGTATACAATATATCTGTTATAACTATAAATATACTATGAAATTATTTAAAACGACAGATATTGAAAATTTAACGATTGATGAAGTACATAAATTATATTCAGAATACGTTAATAAAAGTCAGGTAGATTTAATTTCTAAATTTGGTTTTGGCAAAGATATTGCTATTAAAGCTGAAGGCAACTCGATATTTACAAAAAAAAATAAAAAAATTTTAGATTTTACCGGAGGTATTGGAGTTTTAAATCATGGCCATAATCACCCAAAAATTTTAAAAATAAGAGAGTGGTTTTCAAAAAACAAAAAAATGGAAGTACATAAAAATTTTTTCTCTCCTTATGTAGCAGCTCTTAGTCACAATATTGCTCAATTATTACCTAAAGATCTGGATATATCTTATTTTTCAAATTCAGGGTCTGACGCAAATGAGGGCGCTTTAAAATTAGCTTATAAATATCACGAGGGAAAAAGAGATTATGTTTTATTTTCAAACATTTCATTCCACGGCAAAAGACTTGGTGTTGGAAATATAACTGCTTCAAGAGAAACAAGTTACTTTAATTTTCAGCAAATTTTGAAATATGAAAATTTTATTTACAACGATAAGAATTCTGTAGAAGAACTTATTAAAAATTTGAGAAAAAACAATGAATCAAATATTTATGCAATTATCATCGAACCTTTTAGCGCAAGCTCTTTGTTAAGCTGTGAAGAAAAATTTTTAAAATACCTTAGAAATATTTGTGACAAAGAGAACATTGTCCTTATTTATGATGAGGTTTATTCAGGTTGGTGCAAAACCGGAAATTTATTTTATTTTATGAATTTTAAAGATGTTGAACCAGATGTATTAACTTCTGGCAAGTCACTAGGTGGAGGGAAAGCTTCAATATCAGCATACACTTGTAAAAAAAAAATTTTTAGAGAATCATACGACAATCTAAGAGACGCTACTTTACACAGCACAACATTTAATGCTTTAGGTGAAGAAACAGTCACTGCTATAGAAGCAATAAATATTTTAGTAGAAGAAAATTATATAGAAAAATCGAAAAAAATTTTTAAAATTTTAAATACTGGTTTAAAAAAATTGAAACAAAAATACCCTAATATTATAAAGGATGTCAGAGGGTCCGGGGCACTTAATGGAATTATAATAAACACAGATTTAACAGACAAGTATTTTTCACCCGTAATTAAAATTATACCTACTAATTTTACTAAAGATGAATATGCATTAAAAAAAATAATTGTTTCTTCAATTATATCAGATCTTTTTGACAGCCATAATATACTAACTTTTTATGGCTCAAATATAGGTTTACCATTGAAAATATCATCTCCTATTATAACTTCGGAAAACGATCTTTATTATTTTTTAGAGTCTTTAGACAAAACCCTATCAGAGGGATTAATTCGATTAGTAACAAAATTTTTGAAAAAAAATATATTTTAATGAATGTAGTAACTTTAAATTATTTACATCACATCTTAACATATAAGTTTAACAAAAATACTCAAATAGAAAATAATTTTAGCGAGTATTTTAAAAATGTTTTAATAAATTCTCATTTTTTAACCAGGATATTTGTTAAAATATTTTTAATACTTTTTATTTTTTTTTGCTATATTTTAAACTTTAAACCTTTCAACACTTTGCCGTTAGAAAGGGCTGAAATATTTTTAAAAAAGATCTCAAAATTGCCATTTATGAAAATTTTTTTAAGAATTATTAAACTTTATTCTTACATTTATTATTTTGATAAAGACTATGAAAAACATTCATAATTTAAATAAAGACCTATCTTGTGATATTCTGATTGTTGGATCGGGAGCAGGGGGAAGTGTTGCGGCAAAAGAATTAACTTCTAGAGGAAAAGACTGTATTTTATTAGAAGAGGGTAGTTTCTTCGAAATGGATCACTTTAATGGTTCAATAAAAAACTCTATGCTTCAAGCTTGGAGGAACTCAGGGTTTACTCCAATAGTTGGAAATCCAAGTATAGCTTTTGGTGAAGGAATGTGTCTAGGTGGCGGAACGTTTGTAAATGGAGGTCTTATTTGGAGAACCCCTACCAACATTTTAAAAAAATGGGAAAAATTAATTGATGGATATACTCAAAATAATTTAAACGATCATTTTAATTTGATAGAAAAAAATTTAGAGGTTAAAATAGAAAATAATCAAGACAATTTAAATAAAGATAGCCAAATTATATTTGATCACGCGCAAAAAAAGAATATTAAATCATTGTTTGTTCCTAGAGCTTTAAAATACTGCAAAAGACATAATAATTGTTCCACTGGATGTTCATCAAAAGGTAAACTGAGTGTAGTTGAAGGATATTTATCAAAGGTTGAAAATGATTTAAGAATTTTTACAAATTCAAAAATGATAAAAATTCATGCGAAGAATAATAAAATAGATTATGTTGAAGTAAAAAATAAGAAAGACAACTCAATAAAGTTGATCAAATGCAATAAATTAATATTAGCGTGTGGAGCAACTCAAACACCATTATTATTAAATAAAAGTTTTGGTAGAGATGTAGGTAACATAAATATGAAAATACATCTAAATCTTCGCCTGGGTGCAAAATTCAAAAAAAACATATATCCAGAAAAAGGAACAATATTTACCACACAGATTCAAGAGTATCTCTATGATGGAGTAATTTTTATGTCATCTAATATTAATAAGTCTTTATTTGCATCTTCAAATTTAAAGATGCCAACAGATGAACTTAAAAGTTATTTTGAGAACTTTGATAAAATGTCAAATTTCGTTCTTCAAGTAAAACCAGAAAGCAGTGTGAATATGAAAAACTTATTTAATTTTCCTATTTTGATTTTCAAACTTTCTGATAACGACTTGGAAATGATTAAAAAATATTTAATTTATTTTTCAAATTTTTTATTTGAATGTGGATTTGAAGAAATTATTCTTCCTTTTCAAAAACATTATAAATTTAATTCAATAAAAAAAGTTAGAGAGAGAGTAAATAATGTTAAGAAAAAAGAGTTAGAGATGATAAGTGTTCACGGAATGTCATCTACACCGATTTCAAAAGAGAAAAATCATTTTTTCAATAATGATGGACAGTCTCGTAAATTTAATAATCTTTATTGTGTTGATGCCAGTATATTACCATCAAACATTGGAGAAAGTCCCCAAGGAACAATAATGGCTTTTGCACACGAGATAGTTAAAAGAATTAATTAAATGAAAAATAAAAAATTGTGAGAATGCAATTAACAAAATACTATAAGAGAAATAGCATTTTGCTAAATGCTTTATTTTTGATTTGTCTATTACGATTATTCCTACCTTATATGGTTTTTTCTGGTTCTGATTTAGAGGGATTAAGTATGAAATATTTATATCTTTATAATTCAATAGATGTTTATAACGCAAAAGAGTGGATGACTACCCTGCCGTACTTCCCCTATGTAACAAGTATTTATCTTTTTGCTGGCAAAATTGCAGATGCAATAAATATCAACTTCGTATTTATATTAAAATATATAGCACTAATTTTTGAATTTTTAATAGCTGGTATGATAGTATCTTTTTACGCTAAAAAAAACTATGATCTTAAAAAATTAATAATTATTTTATCAATTTTTTTAATTAATCCAATTACAGCTTATGTAACTAGTTTCTTGGGTTTTTTTGAAACCTTATGGATATTTTTTCTATTATTATGTGTCTTTCTTTTCGAATTTGAAAAAGAAAAAATACAAAATATTTATATACCAATTTTTTTAGCTATATCTATCGCCATAAAACCAGTAAGTATTTTTTTTGTTTTTTATTTTTTCTATAGGAATACTTCAAAAATTTTGTTTTTAATAATTTTTTTTTCATCAATCTTGTTATTAAATCTGTTTTTTATTGTTGCAAACTTTAGTAATCCAAATCAAATAATTGAACTTTTTTCTATTATTAATCATAAATTTATTGTAGGTACTCAAACTGGTGAGTTTGGTTTCAGCGAGATTGAAAAACTTTATAACAACAACATTAATTTTTTGAACTTTACTATTTTCAAAATATTTAAAATTTTTGAGTTTTTCTTAATTTTTTATATTTATTTAATTTCTTTACATTCGAAAAAAATTAAATCTTATGAATTTATTTTTTCAATATTTTTTGTTGTACTTCTATTCAATGATAATTTACATTCAAATTATCTTTATTGGATTTTTCCGTTTGCTTTTTTAATAAACTATAAAAAGGCTTTACTTGCTGGAATTTTATTATCTATAGTATGTTTAACTTCAACCCTCATTTACTATGAGAATTATAACATGTTGAGTTTTTTAAATGTTTTTGGTTTTTTAAAAAGTGATATTACAGATATTGATCCACCGAATAATTCAAATACAAAAATTATTTTTGATATTTTAATTTATTATACTAGTTTAACAATTTTATTCGATAAAAAGATATTTAAGAAAATTCAACCTAATAATTGGAATTATATATTGATTATCAAAAAGATATTTTTAAGAAGTTTTAATGTTAATAGAGTTAGAATAAATGAAATTAAATTTTTTTACAAGAAAACCCAGTATAACCTATATTTGATTATTATGTTTATTCCTTGCTTTTTATTATTTGGTGAGCTTAAAAATACGATTATAAAAAACAACAAAAACACAAGTCAATTTTCATTACCTCCATCTATTAATTTTCACGAGACACATGGTAATAAAATCCAATTTACTACAAATTTAAAAATAGATAATGAAAAAAATTTGGATTTAATTTTTGTCACTGGATACTTTTCGACTGTATATATTAATAGCGAAAAAGTACTTTCATCTCGTAACATTCTTAATCACATTTATAATGTTCCTTATCATTATAGAAATAAAGAAAAAATTTACCCCGTTCGAAAAATAAATATAAATAATCAATTAATTAAAGGAAATAATGAAATTAAAATTATTTCAACTATACCTCACCCAATCAAAGAAAAGTTTGGGCTAATTTTATTTTTACTTGATCAAGGAAGCATTTTTAAAAGTACAGAAGATTTAATTTGGAGAGTAAATGTAAATAATAAAAATGTAAATTATAAGATAGAGAAGAATATTAAAAATAACTATTACTATAGCAGATATGAAAAACTATTAGATAATTATTTATCTATCTCACCAAAAATGAAAATATTAAATTATGAGACACTGCTAAACAATAAAGTAATTACGCCTTTCAATTTCATGTTTTTCATTTTCATAATAATTTTTTTAATTAATATAATTTACTACAAAATCGCTAAAAACGTTTAAATTCGCAATTATTTTTTAAAAATTAGGCTAAATATTTAAAAATTTACTTTACTGTTCATTAATTGAACGCTAGAGTGTTCATGTTTTGAACATATGAAAAAAGAGCAAGATCATTTTGAAGTATTGCGAAAAATAGAAAGAACTCCTAGGTCCTCTCAAAGGCAGTTAGCGGGTGAGCTTGGATTTAGTTTAGGCAAATTAAACTATTGTTTAAAAGCTTTAAAGAAAAAAGGTCTAGTAAAGCTTCAAAATTTTAAAAAAAAACATAATAAAATTACTTATTTAGGTTACGTCATAACTCCTAGGGGTATTGCAGAAAGAACTAAACTTACTTTGAATTTCATGAAACGCAAAATGAAAGAATACGATGATTTAAAAAAAGAACTTGAGGACAATAAATAATTATGTGGACAGTTATAAAATTTGACCAAAAATATATTGAGCTTATGAAAAAAGATATCTCAAAAAAAATTGATGGAATAACAGAATATTATTCTCCAAAAATGTTAGTGCAATATTACAGCAAAAATAAATTAATTAGCAAAGAAATTAATTTACTAGGCGATTATCTTTTTTGTTTTAATAAAAACTTTAAAAATAAAAATTCTAGAGGTGCAATAAAATTCTCAAGAGGTATGAAATATATTTTAGATGGTCAAGGATTTTTAGATAATGACATAAGAAAATTTATTGAAACATGTAGAAATTTCGAAAACAAAAAGGGTTATGTGAATTTAAGTTTTCTTAGTTTAATTAAAAATAATAAATATAAATTTACTTCCGGGCCATTTGCAAATAAAATTTTTGAAGTTATCAATCTTCAGAAAAGTAAAATTGAGATTTTGATAGGTAAATTTAAAACTACTTTAAAAAGAGAAGAGTTTTCATTTAGGCCTATATAATAAATTATATGACAATAAATTGTAGAATTGTTATTCTTACAAAGTGCGGAGCTATGTTTTTATGAAATTGACAAATGAAGTTTGGGCGATTATTCCAGCAAGATCAGGTTCTAAAGGAATAAAAAATAAAAATATAAAAATTTTTAATAAAAAGCCTTTAGTTAACCATAGTATAATCTCTGCTAAAAAAAATAATATGATTAATAAAGTAGTTTTCTCATCTGACTCTAAAAAATATTTGTCATTAACAAAAAAACTTAATTGTGAGTTTTATCATTTAAGAAGTAAAAAAAATGCTCAAGATAAATCAACTGATTTCCAAGTTTTTAAAGAAATTGTTTTTTACTTCAAAAAAAAAAAGTTACTTTACCCAAATTTTTAATTCATTTTAGACCTACTTGTCCTCTAAGAAAAAATCAATCGATTACTAAGGCTATAAAATTATTTAAAAAAAAACAAAATTATTTCTCATCTTTAAAATCTGTTTCATATAATAGTCATAATTCATTAAAAGACTATATTATTAAAAATAAAAAATTATGTTCGATAAATGGAAAAACTGGTTATGATATTGATCAAGTAAACATTCCAAGAGGCAATCTTAAAAAAACATATATTGGTAACGGTGTAATTGATATTTATAAAACTAAAAATATATTTAAGGGTAAATTACTAGGAAAAAAAGTTTACCCATATGTAACTGAAGAAATATTTTGTGATATAGATAATAAAAGAGATTTTAGATTTGCAGAAACAATAGTAAAAACTTTTAGGAACAAATTATGAATTTCATAGTTAGAAACTCCAACGATAAAAATAAACTTTTCAAAGATATATATAATACTTTAAAAGTTAAAAAATTTTGTATTATTAAAAATTTTCATCCTATTACTACACATAAAAAAATTATTAATCTTTTAAAAAAAAAATTTAAGTTTGAAAATGATATTAGGCAAACTGGCGCTAGACGAATAAAACAAGGTGATTACCAAAGGCTGGATATCGGAAATTCTTATAAAAATCCTAGGTTTATCAGGACTATTTATGTTAATGAAAGATCTAAAAAGAATAAAGCATTTTTTAATTTGGTAAATCCAATTATAGAGATTAGAAATCGTGTAAGTAAGATTAAAAAAGTTGGAAAAATTTATCCAAACGCAAGAAGTATTTCTAACACTTTAGACTCCAAAAAATATTTTTTTTGTGACTTTGTAAGAATGATACAATACCCGAGGGGTGGTGGATTTCTTGCTGAACATGATGACCATGATAAATATTACTGCAAAGGTGTTTATCAAGCTCTATTACCGCTCACGGTAAAAAAAATCCCGGGAAAGAAAAGACAATTAGCTACCTACGAAACTGGGGGTCTATATATAAACACAAAAAAAAATAAAATTTTTATCGATGATTATATTCAAGCAGGCGACTTACTTTTATTTGATCCTAAAGTTCCTCATGGAATTAACAGCGTTGACTCCATGAAAAATCTAAATTTATCTCAATGGAATGGAAGATTAACCTTAGCTTTCTCAATATCGAATTTTTTAAAGTAAACGAAAATGAAGTTTAAAAAATTTAAATCACTAAAGTTGCTCGAAAGAAAAAGAAATCCAATCAATTCAAGAGTAAATAAAATAAGACTTGAAAAAAATGAGAGAGTTTCAAATTACGAGAGTAAATTTTTATATAAAATTAGAAAAAGTCTTTTATCAGAAAATATTTCTGCATATCCTGAAGTTGAGGAAATTTATATGTTACTTGCTAAACATTTATCCGTTTCTCCAGATATGTTGGTTATAACAGCAGGCTCAGACTTAGCTATAAAAAATTGTTTTGAGCTACTTGTTTCACCTGGTGATGAAGTTATTACTTTAAATCCTACTTACGGAATGGTAGATGTATATTCAAAAATTTTTCAAGCAAATCAAAAAAAAATTAATTATGACAAAAATTTAAATCTTAATCACACAAAACTCATAAAAAGTATCAATAAAAAAACTAATTTAGTTGTATTAGCAAATCCAAACTCACCTACAGGAACAATAATAGATCAAAAAATATTACTAAAAATTATTAAATTATGTAAAAAATTTAATTCATATATCTTAATTGATGAATGTTACTTTGGTTATTATTCTAAAACTGTTATTAAATATGTAAGAAGATTTGATAATTTGATTGTTTCGAGATCACTATCCAAAATTGGTTTGGCAGGATGCAGGATAGGATATCTAATAGCTTCAAAAAAAACTGCTAAAATGCTCTATAAATTTAGACCATTTTATGAAATATCTTCTTTCAGCTGCTTAGTTTTTAAACAAATTTTAAAAAACAATAAAACTTTAATAAAATACATAAAAGAGACGCAAGCTGGAAAAAATTTTTTAATTAATAATTTTAAAAGACTTAAAATAGAATTTTTTCCTACAAATACAAATTTTATTCTTGTAAAATTAAGTTCAAAAAAAAATAAAAGAAAAAATAATTAAATTATTTGCAAAAAAAATATTTTAGTCATGGGAGAAGGTAAGCTTCCTAAAGGAGATAAAATTTTAAGAATTACTCTAGGTCCAAAACTTTATATGAAGAAAGTGATAAATGTTTTTAACAAATATTACTAATTTAAATTTTTTTTTAAAAAGAAAGTAAAATGGCTGTCTATATTATTTCAGAAATTGGCATTAATCATAATGGTGATTTAGATCTTGCTAAAAGAATGATTTTGGAGTCCCAAAAGTGTGGTGCAAATGCTGCGAAATTTCAAAAAAGAAATATTGACTTGGTTTATTCGAAAAAGCAACTGAATGAATTTCGAGAAAGTCCTTGGGGAAAAACTCAAAGGGAACAAAAAGAAGGACTTGAATTTAATCAGAGTGATTATGAAAAAATTGATGATTATTGCAAATCAATTAAATTTGAATGGTTTGCGTCAGCTTGGGAAAAAGAAAGTTTAAAATTTTTAGATCAATTTAAATTAAAATACAATAAAATTGCTTCTGCGATGATCGTCGATTTGGATTTTTTGGAATTAGTATCTAAGAAAAAGAAACACACGTTTATAAGTACTGGGATGTCAAATATGAAAGATATAGAAAATGCTGTAAATATATTCAGAAAAAATAATTGTTCATTTGAATTAATGCATTGTATTTCCGCATATCCTTTCGACGATACGAAAGCCAATCTAAATTTAATAAAAGTCTTAAAAGATAGGTTTAAGTGTAATGTTGGGTATAGCGGACACGAGAAAGGTGGTTTAGCAATATCTTATGCTGCTACTGCATTTGGTATTTCATCTTTGGAGCGGCATTTTACTTTGGACAGAACCATGTATGGATCAGATCAAGCAGCATCAATTGAGCCTAAAACTTTCAAAGAGTTAATTGGTGGAGTTAAAAAAATAGAAAAAGCAATTTATGGAGATGAAGTTAAAAAATTACTTAAAATTGAAGAAGAAGTTGCAAAGAAATTAAGATCACACCTAAAAACTTAACATGATAAAAAAAGAAATCTCAAATTTAAAAATAATTTTAGATAATTTGGCAGAGGAAGAAAACAAAGTATTAAATATTATTGATACATTATTTTTATGTTTAAAAAAGAATAAAAAGATATTAATTTGTGGAAACGGTGGTTCAGCAGCAGAAGCAGAACATTTATCCGCAGAATTTTTAGTTAGACTCAAACCAACTAAAAATAGAGAGGCATTACCTATTATATCTTTAACACAAAATTCATCTGTTATAACGGCTTGTGGAAACGATTTAGGTTTTGAAAATATATTTTCAAGAACGCTTGATGGAATAGGAAATGAAGGAGATGTACTGTTTTGCCTTTCAACATCTGGAAATTCACAAAATATTTTAAATGTTTTGACTTCAGCAAAAAATAAGGGAATTAAATCAATTTCATTATTAGGAGGCAATGGGGGAAAAGCGAGATCATTAACTGATATTGCTTTAATAATAAATTCAGAAGATGTAGCTAGAATTCAAGAGTGTCATTTATTTTTAGGCCACCATATATTAAGTCAAGTAGAGACAAAACTTTTCTTAAAATAATAAATATTTAAATTTGTAAAATTAATGATAAAAATTAAATTTCCACAAAAAATTACTGAAAAAAAATTAAATAATTTTTTCATAAAAGAAGGTCTTAAAGATTTAATATCAAAAAAAAAATATTTTGTTGATGGTTATCAAGTAACAAAATTAGATTATGAAAATAAGAAAAAAAATAAAGATAAATTTGACATAAGAATTACTAACAATCCCCAACCACCAGAGTTGATGGATTTATACAGAATATTTCAATTTATAGTTTTAAATAACAGAACTACAGTGTTAGAATTTGGATGCGGTTTTTCAAGTTTAGTTATTAGTAAAGCTTTAAAAAAGGTTAAAAAAAAAAATAAAAATAAAAAACCATTTCCTCGATGTGTTCATCCATATAAACATTTTATAGTTGATAACGAAAAAAAATATGTAAATATTGTAAAGAAAAGACTTAAAAAATACTCATTATTAAAAAATGTAAATTTTTCAATATCTGAGGTAAGAATGACTACTTTTAACGAAAATTTTGCCTCTGAATATGTTTCCTTACCAAGAGTAAACCCTGATTTTATTTATTTAGATGCTCCAAATCCTTTCACAGTAAAGAAAAAGATAAATAATTTTTCTGTCTCTGCATTAGATATGATGCCCATGAGTTGTGATATATTAAAATTTGAAAATTTTTTAATACCTGGGACTATTATTTTAGTTGACGGAAGAACGTTAAATGCTCGATTTCTCAAAAATAATTTTAAAAGGAATTGGCGTGAGTATCATAATGAAAAATATGATCAGACAATATTTGTTCTAGATGAAAAACCTATTGGTATCTATAATAAACTGCAGCTTAAGTTTTATAAACTAAATAATTAAATGAGTTGTCCTAATTGTAACTTTTCTGAATATTCAGAAAAATTTAAATCTTATTCTAAAGTAGATTACAAAAAATGTAAAAATTGTAATTGTTTTTATCAAGATCCAATTATTAAATTAAATTATTCTGATAACTACTGGCAGGGTGCGATAGACCCAGATGGAGTTAAAAGAGATTTTACAAAAGAAAAAAATTTCAAAATTAAAAACTGGTATGGTGATGCAATTAAATTCGTAAACGCAAAAACAGATATATCTGTTTTAGATGTTGGTTGTGGTTTGGGTTATTTTTTAAGTGCCTTAAATAATAAAATTGAAAAATATGGAATTGAAGACTCTCAATTTGCATGTGAATATATTAAAAAAAATTTCAAAGATATAAGTATCTTAAACGGAGAATATCAAGACATTCAAAAATTTAATAAAAAATTTGATATAATTATGTTTTACCACGTTATAGAACATTTAAGAAATCCTGCAAAATCAATTGAAATACTAAAAAAATATTTAAAAAAAGATGGTATACTTATTATTGGAACTCCAAACGCAAATAGCTTTGTAGCAAAAATATTTGGAAAAAATTTTAGGCATTTTATACCTGCACACATTTGTCTGTATGATATTACAGGAATAAAAAATCTTGTGATTAAAAATAATTTGAAAGTAATTAAAATTGAAAAACCTTTTTTTGGAACGATTTATAATAACTTTTCGAATTACCTTAAAATTTTTCTTATTAATAAAATTTCACCAGCCTTTTATGGAAGTATTTTTACATTATATTGTAAAAAAACTGAAAACTAATTCCTAAAAAATGCAATTTTTAAAATTTTACCAGTCGTTTACTGAAATTTTTTCTTTAAAACAAAAGAAAGAAATTTATATTTTATTGTTTTATTCAATTATTGCCATGGGTTTCGAAGCCCTAAGCATTGTATCGATATTTCCTTTTTTAAATTATGTGTTTGGCAGCACTGAAAATTCAAAATATTTACTCTTTATTAATGACTATATTAACCCCAATGATGAAAATTATTTATTTCTATTAGCAATGTTGTTTATAACTATTTTTTTAATAAAAGCTATTTACTTAACTTATTTTAATTACAAAAAAAATAAATTTGTATATGACGTAAGATCTTTTCAAACTAATAATCTTTTTAATTCGTACATTAACGAAAATTATCTTTTTCACATTAACACTAACTCTGCAAATTTGATAAGAAATTTGAATGATGCAAATCTTCTGTCAGTTTTCGCAAGATCATTTATAGACTTATTTGCTGAAGTAATAATGTTTATTGGTATTTTAACTTTTTTATTATTCATAAGCACCGAAATAACTTTGGGTCTTACTATATTTTTTGGATTAATTGGTATTATTTTTTTTAAGCTTGTTCAATCAAAAGCTCGTAAGTGGGGAGAAGAAAGTAAAATGTTTAGGGGCTTAAAAATAAAAAATATGAAGGAAAGTTTTGGTGCAATTAAAGATATTAAGATTTTAGGTAAAGAAAAGAATTTTATCGATATTTTTTCATTTAATAATTTTCAAGAAAATGAATTTACAAAAAAAAATTCCTTTATTGTAAGTTTACCAAAAATTTGGTTTGAGTGGTTAGCGGCAGTTGTTATGGTTTTTTTAATAGTTCTTTTGACACAAAACCTTTCTGACAAATCAAAAATAATTCCTATTTTAGGAATTTTTGCATTAGCTGCATATAGGATTATTCCTTCGATAACAAAAATATCTGAATATTTACAAAATTTGAAATTTTGTTTACCCGCAGTTGAGCCTTTTATCTTTCACAAAAAGCATTTGTTTGATTATACCTTTAAACCATATAAAAATATCAACGAGAAATTTATATTTTCAGATCAAATTCTAGTTGAAAACTTAACTTTTAAGTTTCCTGGAACATCCAGCAATGTATTAGAGGATTTAAATCTTAAAATTGCAAAAGGTGAATTTATTGGAATTTATGGTAGGAGCGGAGCGGGTAAAACAACTCTTATTAATCTACTTTTGGGATTACTAAAACCAGATAGAGGAAGAATCATAGTAGGAAAGAACAATATTCACGATAACTTAAAAAGTTGGCATAAGATTGTAAATTATATCCCGCAAAATGTATTTATCACTGATGATAGTATCATGAAGAATATCGCCTTAGGAGAAAACAATAAAGATATCGATCATGAAAAAATAAATAAAAGCTTAAAAATATCTAATATTTTTGATTTTGTTAAATCACTTCCTAATGGCGTAAAAACAAGTTGTGGAGAATTAGGAGAAAGACTTTCTGGCGGTCAAAAGCAAAGACTTGGTATTGCTAGAGCATTTTACAAAGATTCCAAAATTTTGGTTTTTGATGAATTTACAAATTTTTTAGATGAAAAAAATGAAAAAAAAATTTTAGAGGAGGTTAAAAATCTTAAAGGTGAAAAAACTATTGTTATGATATCTCACAAATTATCAACCTTATCGCATTGTGATAAACTATATAAATTAGAGGACAAAAAATTTAGTGTTACAAATAATTAAAAAATTTTATTATATAATTTTTTTTACAAATAAAATCTTTCAAAAACCGGTAAAAAAAAAAATTTTAATTTTTGACTCAGAAGAATCAGATATTTTGAAAAGAAATCTAAAAAAAAAAGAGATTGAAATTGTAGACACAAGATTTGCATTAAAAAAAAATCAAAATTTAAATATATATGTTTATTTTAAAAATCTCTTAAATTTGAAATTTTCAACAAAAAACTATTATGAAGAATACATAAATATTACTGATCCAACTCACTTGATTACATGGACCGATAATAGTCAGTTATTTTATAAATTAAAAGTTAAGAGCAATGTTACAAAAATTTCTATTCAAAAGGCTTTTAGATCTTTAGATGTCGGTGATATTTTATTTAATTTAAAAAATCTCAAAAAGAAAAAAAAAGAATTGAGTTGTGATTACCTATTGATGTTCAATAAAGAAATAGGAAAAAAATTTCAAGAATTTTTAGATAGCAAGGTTATTCCAATAGGTTCTTTTAAATCAAATTTTTATAAAAAGAAAAATAAAAAAAAAACCATAAATTATTTATACATTTCTGTATTTAGGCCTAATGAAGAAATTAAAATTGATGATTTATTTTTTTTAGAAAATTTAAAAAAATATTGTCTAAATAAAAAAATTAAAATTCAAATACTTGGATCCAGTGATAATTTTGCCAAAGAAAAAAATTTTTATATAAAAATATTTGGAGATAGGCTTGAAAAATTTTTGCCAAGGCATTTAGAAAGAGATACTTATGGTATTGTAGATAAATCTGAAATTATAATATCCACCATATCAACCTTAGGATATGAGGCTGCTTCCAGAGGAAATAAAGTAGGCTTATTTAGTATTAATAAAAATTTAGCAAAAAATTCTTTTAGATTTGGCTGGCCCGTAAAAAAAAAAACCTAAGGGTTTTTTTTGGACGAATATAAATAATTACCAAGAAATCAATAGAATAATTGGAAATTTACTCAATTTAAAAAAAAATAAAATTACATCGATAATTAAAAAAGAATTTAAAAATATAATGGAGTACGATGAGGATAATAGTAAATTTTTAAGACTAATTAAAAAAAAGAGATAAATACAATTAACATGAATATTTTACTTATAAACCCAGGTAGGAGAGATTATATTATAAAATATTTTCTTAAATTACCAAAAAAATTCAAAATAAAACTTTTTTTAATTGACCCGGATAAAAATATTGCATCGTTTGCCGTTTCTAACAAAACAAAAAATTATACAAGTCCTTATGCGAAATCAAAAAATTATAAATTTTTTTTAAGAAAATTTGTAAAAAAAAATAAAATTAACATAGTTTTCCCGTTATCAGAATTTGAACTTAGAATTTTAGCAAATGATAAGAAATACTATTCTGAAAAGAAAGTTTGTTTGGTGATATCAAATTTAAATGTAATAGCGATATGTGAAAATAAAATTAAAACAGAAACTTTTTTAAAAAATATTGGAATAAATTGTCCAAAAACAATTTCTTTTAGTCAGATTAAAAAAAATCTTCCTGTAATTAAAAAAAATATTTTTGGAAATTCGAGTAAAAACCAAAAAATAATTAAAAATTATCATGATATTCCAAGAAAAAAGGATCACGATTATTTTTATCAAAAATATTTAAGTTTTCAAGAATATGGTATGGATATACTAAATGACTTTCACGGTAATTATTTGCATTCTTCAGTTAGAAAAAAAATTTCTATGCGTGCAGGAGATACAGATAAAGCAGAAATAATATCATCAACAAAATTTTTAAGTCTTGCAAAAAAAATTAGTAAAAGATTAAAACATATAGGTAATTTAGATATTGATTTTCTTGTAAACAAAAAAAAAATTTATGTAATAGATTTAAATCCTAGATTTGGGGGTGGATATCCATTTACTCATGAGTATGGATATAATTATATAAAAGCACTTATCGATTTATATCTAGACCGTAAAAAAAAAATCAAATTCAAGTCAAAAAAAAATAAAATTACAAAATTTTCAAAAGGTATATCTATTTACAAAGAGAAAAGATAATAATGATAAAAAAAACTTATATAATTGCAGAGATCGGACCAAATCATAATGGCTCATTTCAAATGGCAAAAAAAATGATTAGTCTTTTGAAAGGCTCAGGTGTTGATGCTATTAAATTTCAGTTAGCCAATCCAGAAAAAGTTTATAGTAAAAATTCGTTTAAAGCTGATTATCAAATAAAAAATACAAATAAAGGATCTATAAAGGATATGAGTAGAAGGTATCAGCTTTCTAAAGAAGATCATCTAAAGCTGGCGAACTTGTGTCGTAAAAATAAAATAGACTATTTATGTTCTGCTTTTGATAAGGAGAGCTTAGAATTTTTGGTAAAAAAAATTAAAGTTAAATATATAAAAGTTCCATCTGGTGAGATTACAAGCCTAGATATACTTAATTATATTTCAAAATTGAAAAAAAAAATCATTTTATCAACTGGTATGGCAAGTATTGGTGAGATTAAAAATGCTATCAAAAAATTGAACAAAAAACACAAGCAAGAGATAGTAATTTTACATTGTGTTAGCAGTTATCCTACTGATAAAAAAGATTTGAACTTAAATATCATTAAAGAATTCCAAAAAATATTTAAAATAGATATAGGATTTTCAGATCATTCACTTGGTAATGAGGCAAGTTTAGCAGCTGTTGCGTTGGGGGCGAAAATCATAGAAAAACACGTTACCATTTCAAAAAAAATGATTGGGCCAGACCACTCTAGCTCTTCATCTATTAAAGAATTTTATTCTTTAGTTAAACAGATAAGAGAATTAGAAAAAATGCTTGGTACGTCAAAAAAAAAAATTATTAAGAAGTGAAAAAAATACGAGAAAAGTTTCAAGAAAAAGCATTGTTGCAAACAAGGATTTAATGAGAGGTAAGATATTAAAAACAAATGATATTGTTTTTAAAAGACCTGGAACAGGAATTAGCCCTATGAACATAAGATCCATTATCGGAAAGAAACTCAAAAAAAATATACCTGCAGACAACTTAATTTTAATGAGGTATTTAAAAAAATAATTATGAATTGCAAAATTTTGTCATCAAAATTAAATAAATTTTTTAAAAAAAAAAGTAAACAATTACATACCCCAATTTTTTTTGGTAATGAAATTAAGTATTTGAAAGATTGTATTGATACAGGATATGTTTCATATGTTGGAAAATTTGTAGAGAAATTTGAAAAAAAATTAAGTAAATATACAAAATCTAAATTTACAGTGGCAACGTCTTCAGGTACAGCTGGATTACATTTAGTACTAAATTATTTGAATATTAACATTAAACATGAGGTATTGTTACCAAGTTATACGTATGTAGCCACTGCTAATACGATTAAATATTGTGGTGCTGATCCACATTTTGTTGATATAGAAACAGATACTTTAGGCATATGTCCAAAAAAATTAGAAAATTATTTAAAGAGTAAAACTTTAAAGTCTGGCAATAAAACAATTAATAGAATTACAAAAAAAGAAATTAAAGCACTAATTTTAGTTCACGTGTATGGTTTCCCAGGCAAGGTTTTAGAAATAAAAAAAATTTGTAAAAAATATAATATTTATCTTATAGAGGATGCAGCTGAAGCTATGGGCTCATTTTTTAAAAAGAAGCATTTAGGTACGTTCGGAGATTTTGGAGTACTTAGTTTCAATGGTAATAAACCGATTACAACTGGTGGAGGTGGAGCAATTTTAACTAAACTTAAAAAACATGCTTTAGCTTTAAGACATTTATCTACGCATGCTAAGAAAAATGTAAAATTTGATCATATACACGATAAAATAGGATTTAACTATAGAATGATCAATATTTCAGCTGCTGTTGGTTGTGCTCAATTAGAAAATTTAAGTAAGATAATATCATCTAAAAGAAAAAACTATATCTTTTACAAAAATTTTTTTAAAAGATATAAAAATTTAAAAATACTTAGCGAACCAAAGAATTCAAAATGTAATTATTGGCTAATTACTTTAATTTTTGATAATAAAAAGCTCAACGAACAATTTTTAAAAGAATTAAGTAAAAAAGGATTCGGAATAAGAAAAACTTGGAGACCTTTGCATACTTTAAAGATATTTAAACATTGTCAATCTGATACATTGAATAATTCAAAAAAAATTTTTGAAAATTCATTAAATTTACCTAGCAGTCCTTTTTTACAATATAAATAAAACTATGAGTGTATATTTTGAGAATTATTGCTAGACTTGATATAAAAGGACCAAATCTTATTAAAGGTATTAATTTAGAAGGTCTCAAAGTTGTAGGTGATCCTAACAAATTTGCATTAAATTATTATAAAGATGGTGCAGATGAACTTATATTCATGGATATAGTTGCCAGTCTATACAATCGAAATAGCTTACATGATATAATCAAAAGCACTTGTAAAAATATATTCATTCCAATTACAGTTGGTGGAGGCATAAGAACAATTGACGACGCATTAAAAATATTTGATTCTGGAGCTGATAAAATATCCATTAATACCCGAGCTGTTCAAAATCCTGATTTGATTAGTGTTCTATCAAAAAGATTTGGATCGCAGTCAATAGTGCTTTCAGTTGAGGCTAAAAAGGTAGCAGAAAAAAAATGGGAGCCTTATATAGAGTCTGGAAGGGAAAAAACAAATCTTGATGCAATTGACTGGGTAAAAAAAGGATCTGATTTAGGTGCCGGAGAGATTTTACTTACATCAGTTGATATGGAAGGAACTTGTAAAGGATTTGATACTGAATTAATTTATGAAGTATCTAAAAATGTATCAATACCAATAATAGCAAGTGGTGGATTTGGAGAAAAAAAAGACTTGGAAAAGGCTCACAAAGCAGGCGCCGACTCAATAGCTATAGGACACATGCTCCATTATAATAAGTTAAACTTAAGGCAAATAAGAGATCACGCTTTGGATAACTCAATTAAAGTAAGGAAGTACGCACAATGATAGTAATAATAGATTATGGTTGCGGGAATTTACTCAGCTTGAAGCGAGCACTTGATGAATTTAAAATTCCAAATGAGGTATCAAAAGACAAAACTAAAATTCTAAATGCTGAACTTTTAATTCTTCCAGGAGTTGGAGCTTTTGAAAATGCTATGAATCTCTTAAAAAAAAACGATCTCATTAGTACAATTCTCGAGTTTACAACTAAAAGAAAAAAACCTTTAATAGGTATTTGTTTAGGTATGCAAATTCTTTTTACAAAAAGTTTTGAAATGGGTGAGCACAATGGATTAAACTTAATTGATGGTACTGTAGAAAAAATTAATAAAATCTCAAAAAATAAAGATATAAAAGTGCCTCATATAAGTTGGAATGAAATAATTTTTGAAAAAAATACGAATTTGAAAACTACATTAATTGAAGACTTAAATGGAAGAAGTTTTTATTTTGTACACTCATACATGGCAATACCCGAAAAAAATATAAATCTTATTGCTAGATGTAAATATTTTGATGTTGAAGTTCCAGCAATAGTTCAGAAAGATAAAGTTGTAGGTTTTCAATTTCATCCAGAAAAAAGTGGTAAAAATGGACTTAAATTACTTAAAAAAACCATCGATAACCTTTTAAAGTAAACTTTTTAATCATGCCTTCTTTAACAAATGAAAAAGTAATATTTTGTGAAAAATGTGTTGAATCTAATCAACGCTATGTAAGTTCTGTTCAGCATAAAGATGAAAAGAAAACTTATAAAAGTAGAACTTCTTTTGGAAAAGATAATAAAGTTTGTTCAGCATGTAATTATTTTGAAAAAAAAAATAAAATTGATTGGGCTTCAAGGGAAAAAGAATTAGAAAAAATATGTGATAAGTATAGAAAAAATGATGGTTCTTACGATATATTAATCCCCGGAAGTGGCGGAAAAGATAGCTCTTGGGTTTCACATATTATGAAATCAAAATTTAAAATGAACCCTCTTACTGTCACTTGGGCACCACATATGTACACCGATATAGGTTGGCAAAATTTTCAAAATTGGATTGCAAGCGGTTTTGATAATTATCTTTTTACCCCAAATCCCAAGGTGCATAAAATCTTAACAAAGTTAGCTTTTAAAAATCTACTCCATCCTTTTCAGCCTTTTGCTATGGGTCAACTATATTTTCCTGTAAGGATTGCAATCCAGTATAACATAAAATTAATTATGTATGGCGATGCTCAAGCTGAAAAAGCTGGAGATGATAATTTATGGAAGGAAGGCTCAAGTATAGCACCAGAAATATTTACTTATGAAAAAAAGGAAAATCTTTTTTTTGGAGGAGTAAATTACAAAGATTTGAAAAAATTTGGAATTAGCGAGCTTGATATAAAACCTTATATGCCAATTCACATAAATAAATACGATAAGGGAATAAAAAATTTAGTATTACCTTATTTCATAAATCAAAATCCTCAAACAAATTATTATTTAGCCGTAGAAAAAAGTAATTTTAAACCAAACAAACAAAGAACAGATGGATCATATTCTAAATATTCCTCTATTGATGATAAAATTGATGATTTACACCATTATACATGGTTTATAAAAACTGGAAGAGGTAGATGTACTGATGATGCAGCGTTAGAGGTAAGAAATAAAATAATCGACAGAGATGAGGCAGTGGCTTTAGTAAAAAAATATGACGGTGAGTTTCCAAAAACATATTTTAAAGAAATTTTAGAATATCTTGACCTAACAAAAAGTGAATTTCACGATATTATTGATAAATTTAGACCCAAACATTTGTGGGAACTAAAGGATGGTAAATGGCAACTAAAACATGCGGTTTGGAAAAAATGAGAAATAAAACTATTGGACTTGTAGGGTACAAAAAAAAGGAAATTTCAAATTTTAAAAAAAAATTTAAAAGATTTAAATTTTTGAATATAAACGATAAAAATTTCTATAAAAAAAAAAGTACTAACATCGATGCATTAATTGTTCTGTTTGAGTATCCTATCAAAAACTCTTTATCAAACTTTTTATCTGAAAAATTTGAATTATTTAAAAAATTAAAATGGTTTCATTTGTCGAGAGCAGGAGTGGATGAATGTATACCTTTTATGAAAAATTATAAGTTTAAATTTACATCGGGAAAAAAAATTCAAGGTCCTAATGTTTCTGAACATTGTATTGCACTTTTGCTATTATTAACAAGATCCATTTTTGCAATGGATAAAAGCAAAAATTATTTAAGACCTACTGAAATTTTAAATAAAAAAATATTAATAACAGGTTTAGGTGGAATAGGATTAGAAATTGCAAAAAAATTGTCAGCTTTTGGTGCAAAAACTTATTCCGTTAACGACACAAAGATTAATAAAAGATTTATAATTAAAAATTATAAATTAAGAGATGTAAAAAAAATTATAAATAATTTTGATATAGTTATAAATGCCTTACCTTTAACCTCTATTACAAAAAATTTTTTTGACATAAAAATATTTAGAAAAATGAAAAAAAATTCGTATTTTGTAAATATATCAAGAGATCAAACTATTAATATGAAAGATTTTAAAAAAATTTTGAAAAAGAAAAAATTTGCTGGAATAGGAATTGATAACACTGGTTCATTTAAAATGAAACAAAAAATTTATTATGATTTGAAAAATAACTTCATTTTGACCGATCATCAAGCAGGCGTCTCTACAAATTTATCGAGACGAAAAGAACTTATATATAATAATATAAATAATTATTATTATGGAAAAAAACTAAACTATTTAGTATCGAAAGATAAAGAGTATTAATGAAATTAATTAACCAAACTAAAAAATCATATGAGTTAACTTATGCAAATGGATATGACAAGTCTTATCCAAGTTTAGAGGTAGTTAGGCTAGAAAATTTATTTTTCAATAATCAAAAGGGGAGAGTCTTAGATTTTGGCTGTGGACCAGGCACTAATGGTATTCACTTTTTAAAAAAAGGATATAATGTTACTTTTTGTGACATTTCAGAAAATGCATTAAAAAAACTGAGAATAAAACTTAAATCTTTAAAAATCAAAAAAAATTATAAAATTATTAACTTAAGTAAAAACAAGAATTTTCTTAAAACAAAAAAACAATTATTTGATTACATAATTTGTTTTTCAGTATTTAATAACTTAGGCGACCAAAGAAATGCAGAGCTGTTTGTGAAATTTTTTTATAATATTTTAAGATTTAATGGAAAAATTATTATTGACTCAAATCTAAAAGGCAAACATAATTATAAGATAGTAAATAGAAAAAAAAATTTATATACCACACACCCAAATAATAATTTCAAGCTTAAGATGTATTTTCCAACAAAAAGTGTTTTTATAAAGATTATAAAAAGAAATGGATTTAAAATTAACGATATAGGCCGTGCAATGTTCAAAATATTTGACACAAAAGAAGACGAAATAATAATTTCGGCAACAAAAAAATAAAATGGAAAAAATTAACGTTACAGAAAAATACAATTTACCTAAAGATGTAAAATTTTGTAAAAAATGTGTTATTTCTAATCAAAGACCTAGAATAGTTTTTGATAAAGAGGGAGTTTGTAGTGCATGCAGATATTTTGAATATAAAGAAAAAATAGATTTTAAAGAAAGAGAGGAAGAGCTTAAAAAATTGCTGGATAAACACAGAAGTAAAAATGGAACATATGATTGCGTTGTTCCATCATCAGGAGGTAAAGACTCGGCATATGTTGCCCATGAACTTAAATACAAATATGGAATGCATCCTCTTACAGTTACTTGGTCACCATTAAAATATACCGACATAGGTTGGCAGAATTTAAGTAATTTTAATGATAGTGGATTCGATGTTATTTTGGGCATGCCCCAAGGAGATGTTAAAAAAAAATTAACGAGGGTTGCAATGATAGAAATGGGTGATCCTTTTCAAGCTTTTATTTATGGTCAAGTTCTTTTTCCTGTAACTATAGCTTTAAAATTTGGAATTAAACTTATCTTTAGAGGGGAAAATGCTGAAGCTGAATATGGTGGTTCACCTGAAAGTTGGAACAAAAAATATCTACCGATGGAAGAATTTAAAAAGGTTTGGTTTTCAAATTACACTTTAGATTTTTGGTTAGACAAAGGTTTCACAAAAGAGGAATTAAGTTTTTTTTATCCACCTATGAGCAAAGAATTTGAAAATAAAGTTTGTGACTCTTATTTTTACGGTTACTTCAGGAACTGGTCTAATCACAGCAATTTTTACTATGCGTCTAAACATACTGGATTTAAGCCTAATGAGAGGAGAACTGAGGGAACATATACAAAGTATTCTTCTATAGATGATAAACTTGATACATTTCACCAGTGGTTTGCTTTATTAAAATTTGGCCACGGAAGATGTACCGCAAATGCTGCTAGAGAAATTAGAGAAGGTTATATAACTAGAGAAGAAGGAGTAGCATTAGTTCACAAATATGACACTGAATTTCCGAAATTATATTTTAAAGAATTTTTAGAATATACAAAATTAAAGGAAGATGAGTTTTGGGATATAGCTGAGAGATGGCGCAATCATAATTTATGGACTAAAAAAGGTAATGAATGGGTTAAAAAATACCCTGTAAAGTAAAAATATTAAAAAATTGATGAACAGTAGGTTTATATATATAGTTATTTAAATTATGGAAAATTTGGTTAATAAAAATTGTATCGAGCCATTGAAAAAAAATGGTACTCCAATAATTATTGTTGCAGCTGTTAAAGAGGCTGAAGCCATAGCTTATGCTTGTAAAGATTTTGGGATTAAAGTCGAAGCTTTTTGTGATAGTGAAAAAAGAAAATCACAAGAAGGTTTTTGTGGTTTAGAAGTGATACATACACCAACTTTACCAAAAAGATTTTCTCGAGCTAGGTTTTTAATAGCTACTCAACAAATTTCTGATGTAGTAGATCAACTATCAGGATTAGGGTTTAATGAATTTTATTCAGCAAATGAATTGATTGAAAAATTTAATGTTAACAGCCATGATTATGCAATTTCAAAACCTTTTATGAAGACAAGATTAGACATTTATAAAAAAAGTCACGAAGTCTATTTTGACAAAGATAAAACTTATATGAGGAGCGTAGATGTAATGATAACAACTAGATGCTCTTTAAAATGTGTAAGCTGCTCAAATCTAATGCAATATTACAAAGAACCGAAAAATAGCGAACACGATAACACTCTTGCAGCATTAGAGATACTTAACAAGAGCGTTGATTATATTTCGGAATTTAGAGTAATAGGTGGTGAACCTTTAATGAATAAAGACTGGGATAAAATAGTCAAAGGTATAGTTGAGAAAAATCCGGAACGTAAAGTTTTTATATATACTAACGGAACAATTGCACCTAAAGATGAAAAACTTCAACCGTTTAAAGCTAACAAAAATATTAATTTCGTAATTACAGAATATGGATCCTTATCAAGAAATCTCAATAATCTTCATAATCAATTAGATAAATATGAAATAAATTATTCTTCAACGGTTGCAGATAACTGGGTTGATTGCAGCACAATTAAACATCACAAGAGAACAGTTGCGCAGAATAAAGAAGTTTTTAAACAATGTTGCGTCAAGTATTTATATACTCTATTAGATGGAAAACTTTACCGTTGTCCATTTATAGCAAACGCAGCTAAATTAAAAGCTATACCAGACAATCCAGCTGACTATGTTGATCTATTTGCAAATAATCAAAATATAAAATTTCAAATAAAGAGACTCGTCAAAGCCGCAAGTTTTTTCCCTGGTTGCGACTTTTGTGTTGGAAGACCTTATGATCCATCAAGTAAATTGGGTTATGATGGTAAGGGAATAGTTAAAGCAGGGATTCAAACCTCTAAACCAATACCTTATAGATTAATTAAGTAAAATCATTTTTTAAGTTTCTAAAATTTCTAGAAGTGTCAGATCAAATTTTAATAAGCGTTATTATACCATTTTATAATGCAGAGAAGCATTTAAACAAATGTATTAATAATGTGTTAAATCAAACATTTAAAAAAAATTTTGAGGTAATAATGATTGATGATGGATCTTCAGACAAAAGTTATGAAATTGCTCAAAAAATATCAAATAAAAAATGTATTCTCTTTAAATTAAATGAAAATTTTGGACCATCAGCTGCTAGAAATGCTGGAATAAGATATGCAAAAGGTGAATATATATACTTTTTAGATGTGGATGATGAAATCGAGAGAGATACACTAGAAATTCTTTATGATTACTCTAAACAAAATTATTATGATTTAATTTTCAGTGACAAAAAATGGATAGAAAATTCAAAAAATTTAAGAGAAAATATATTTGATTTTAAAGAGGATAAAGTTTTTGAAAAAATTGATATTTTAGAATTAATAAAAAAAAGATTCGACGACCCTATTTCTACTGGTAAACTTTTTGGATTAACAGGAAGATTAATTAGGAAGTCGATAATTACTGAAAACAATATTCAATTTGAAGAAAAATTACGTTACCTAGAAGACGATACATTTATGTGGGATATTCTGGGTCATATCAACAATGCAAGATATACAAGAAAACAACTTTACTCGTATTATGTAAATCCTAATACAAAAACTGCTTTAGCAGCAGGCATAGATAAGGGTTATCCAATCTCTAATTTTTTATTAGTTAAAAATCACATTTATCAAAGTTTACTGTTAAACAATGTACAAAAAGATGAGATACAAAAAATATCTGATAAGGGATTTATATTTTTTGTAATTAGTGCATTAATATCTTATTCAAAGTCAATTATTTTAGGAAAAATTGATAGTTCAAGTGGCTACATTAAGCTTAGTAAATTAATTGAAAATGTAATTAATGATCAAAATGTAAAAAAAAGTATTAAAAAATATGAAAAATCTTCTAGAGAAAGTTATTGGATACCGTTGGCAATAAGAATTGGTTCTCCAAAGTTATTAAAATTTTTTTGTGTAATTAGAGCTAAACAAATTATCAAATACAGAAAAAATAATTAATGTGTGTTTTGGCAATAATACCTGCAAGAAAAGGATCAATGAGACTTCCAAACAAAAATATAAAAAGTTTAAGAGGCATTCCGTTAATTGAATGGTCAATAAATACTGCAAAAAAACTTAATTTTGTAGATGATATAATTATAACTACGAATGATCAAAAAATTTTAAAAAAATTAAAAAAAAAAATTTTTCTACAAAAGTACTAAATAGACCAAATAAATTATCTAAAAATAATTCAAAGATGATTGATGTTATAATCCATGCAATTAAATATTATGAGAAAAAATTTAAGAAAATAAAAACAATTCTATTGCTGCAACCGACATCACCTTTTAGATCTATTAAAACAATTAATCTTGGTTACCAAAAATATTTAGAATTTAATAAAAAAAAATCAATAATTAGCGTTTCTACAGGAAAAAATCCCCTAAAAAGATTATTTGAAATAAAGAAAAAAAAATTAAAGTTATTTAAAGGAAAAGATAACACTGAAAAATTATTTCAAATTAATGGAAATTTTTATTTAGCAAGTGTAAATTTCATTAGCAAATATAAGTCTTTTTTTAAGGAAGGTAATTCGCACCCTGTAATCCTTAAATCAAAAAAGCTTGCTATAGATATAGATACATCTAAGGATTTTAAAAAAGCTGAAAAATATATTCAAAACTCATGAACAAAAATATTGTATCTGTGATTGGTTTAGGATTTGTTGGATTTCCGACAGCATGTATACTAGCTGATAAAGAAAATTACTTTAAAGTAATTGGCATAGATAAAAATATTAAAAAAATTAAAAAAGAAAAAATTTACCCCTTTTTAAAAAAATCTAATTTATTTGAAGACAAAGCCCTTAATAATATTTGTCAAAGAGCAATAAAAAAGAACAAAATCTACTTCACTGATGACATTAAACATATTCAAAAATCTAATGTGGTTATAGTTTGTATCAATTTTGATTTTAAAATAAATAAGCTCAAAAAACTCAGAGAATTAAAAAGTTTTTTTAATAATTTAGCTAAATTTTTGAAAAAAAAGTCTATGATTTTAATTGAGACTACACTGCCACCAGGAACATGTGATAAAATTATTTTGCCAACTATTAAATCAGCTCTGAAAAAAAGAAAAATTAAGATCACAGATATTTACTTTGGTTATGCTTTTGAAAGAGTAATGCCGGGTAAATTCTACGCAAAATCCATCACTGAAAACTTTAAGTGCTTCGCAGGAATGAACAAATTGTCAGGCATAAAATGCAAGATGTTTTTAAAAAAATATATAAACCATAAAAAATATCCATTATTTCAATTTGATAATATTTTAGATTGCGAAACTGCCAAAATCTTAGAAAATTCCTACAGAGCAATTAACATAGCTTTCATTGATGAATGGACAAAATTTTCATTCAATAACAATGTTAATTTAAATCAAATAATTGATGCTATAAAAGTTAGAAAATCACACAACAATATTATGAGACCAGGATTAGGTGTGGGTGGTTATTGTTTAACCAAAGACCCTGAATTTATAAATTTTTCAGTCAAACAAATATTTAAAAAAAAACCAAGTTTTCCAATAACTAACTATTCTATGAAAATTAATAGAAATATGATTTTTTCATCTTTAGAATTTATCAAGAATAAAGTTAAAAGCTTAAAAAATAAAAAAATTTTAATACTCGGTGCAGCTTATAAAGATAATGTTTCTGATACCAGGGAAAGCCCATCAATAACTTTGTTAAAAGAATTAAGCAGATATAAAATTCAGCCAGTTCTACATGATCCTATTACTAATACTAACGACAACGATAAGCACGGAATATTAAATTATTTACCAAAATTTGAAAAATTTGATTTAGTGCTTTTTTGTGTAAAACATGATTTCTATAACAAAATCAGTTTAAAAAAATTTAAAAAGAAACCAATTTATTTTGACTTAAATTGTGTCCTAGATAAGAAACAAATAAATTTCTTATTAAAAAATAATTTTAAAATAGAGGTGCTAGGTGGCAAATAAAAAAAATATTTTGATAACTGGGGGTGCAGGATTTATTGGATTATCACTAGCTAATTATCTAGCTAGAAAAAAATATAAGGTAAACATAATTGATAATTTATCCAGAGGAAAATTTGATAAAGAGTTTAAAAATTTATTGAAAAACAAAAATGTAAAATTTTATAAATACAACTTAAATAAAAAAATTAAAATCAACTTTAAAAATATATCTCATATATTTCATTTAGCAGGATCTGTTGGTGTAAAAAATATTAATAAAGATGCATATGGATCTTTTTTTAACAATATTATTAGCTTGAAAAATATTATTGACACTCTACAAAATAAGAAGAAAATAAAAATCATTCTTTTTTCAACTAGCGAAGTTTATTCTACAATTATTCAAGAAAAAAAAGTAAAGTTTCCAATAAAAGAAAGCAATAATGTTTTAATTAAAAACGATATTATCAAAAGGGATGCATATTTCTTATCAAAAATATTTAACGAAAAAATTCTTCAATTATCAAATTTAAATTATTTAATTTTAAGACCCCATAATATTTATGGTCCAAGAATGGGCTTTAGTCATGTAATACCAGAATTGATGCAAAGGATGAATAATTTTAAAAAAAAGCAAAATAAAAAAGTAATTATCTTTTCTCCAAGACATAAAAGAGCTTTTTGTTATATAGAGGATGCAATCCTTCAAATTGTTAAATTATCTTTTAATACAAAACTTAAAAATGAAATCTTCAATATAGGAAATATGAAGGAGGAAGTTTCAATGATTAAATTAGCAAACAAAATAAAAAAATTATTTTCATACAAAATAAATTTAAAAAATGGTGAGATAACACAGGGATCACCACATCGAAGGGTGCCTGACATGAAAAAAACTTTAAAATTTACAAAAATTAAAAAATTTACAAATTTAAATCAAGGTTTATCAAAAACCTTTAAGTGGTATCAAAATAAAATATGAAAAAAATTTTAGTAATTTCTGCGGGAAGATCGGACTACGATAGATATTATCCTATAATTAGTGAATTAAATAAAAAAAAAAGAATAAAACTATGGTTATGTTTAACCCGAAGCCATCAAGAGAATATCTTTGGCAAAACAATAAACTATATATCTAAAGAGTTTAATATTTTTAAAAATAGCTATAAAAGTAAAAAAATTTTTAATAATGACTTTTCTAAAAATTTTTGCGATGATTTATTATTTATTAACGAAAAAATAAAAAAAAAGAAACCTGATTTAATAATTATTTTAGGCGATAGATATGAAATGATGCTAGGCCCAATTTCAGCAATTCCTTATAACATACCAGTCATCCACTTTTTTGGTGGAGCAGTTACCGAAGGCGCAACTGATGAGCTAGTTAGACATGCTATTACAAAAATGAGCCATTATCATTTTGTTTTGTTGGATCAATATAAAAAGAGATTAAAAAAAATGGGAGAAGAAAGCTGGAGAATAAAAACAATTGGTATGCATGAATTATTTAATCTCAAAAAACAAAAAATGTTTAATTTGAGTTATTTAAACAAAAAATATAAATTTAATTTTAATAAACCATATATTTTGTTTACTTTACATCCCACAACTTTAGAACTCAAAAGTTTAAGAAAACAAATTCAAATTGTTAAAAATTCTCTAATAAAAAGTAATCTAAATGTAGTATTTACATATCCAAACGCAGATCCTGGTTTTGAGACAGTGATTAATTTTATAAAAACTTTTAGAGATAAGAAAAAGTATATTGTTTTCAAAAATGCTGGAATAAATTTGTATGCAAATCTTTTAAAAAACGCAACACTATTATTAGGAAACACTTCTAGTGGAATAGTAGAAGCAGCTTCATTTAAAAAACCTGTTATAAATTTAGGAACTCGACAAAAAGGAAAATATACTCCAAAAAACGTTATTAATTGTGATTTTAATTCAAAAAAAATTATGAAAAGCATAGCAAAAGCTATGAGCAAAAATTTTAATGACAAAATTAAAAATCTTATAAATCCTTATGAAAGTAAAATTAAAATTAATGAAATTATTAAAATTATTTTAAAAATTAGTAATAATGATAAAATATTAAGAAAAAAATTCATAGATTAAATGAAAAGCTATTTATTAAATTTAAACCATAAGATTAAAGAAGCGCTTATAAGGTTAGAGAAAAATCAAGGAAAATGCCTAATAGTAGTAGATAAGAATAATATTTTAAAAGGCACTTTAACCGATGGTGACGTGAGAAGGGCTTTGCTTGTTGGTGCTGATATTAATTCAAGCATTAAAAAGTATATAAGAAAGAATCCTTATTTTATCAAAAAATTAAAATCCAAAATAAAAACTCATGAATTTGAAGATAGAACTAGGCAAGAAATAATTAAAAAAACAAAAAACGATCATATTGATATTATACCCGTGACTGATAAAAATAAAAAAATTAGAGATTTAATTTTTTCAAAAGATTTAAATAAAATATCACTCAACAAAAAATTAAAACATGTTCCAACTTTAATCATGGCTGGAGGAAAGGGAGTAAGATTACAACCTTTTACTAATTACTTCCCTAAACCTTTAACACCTGTCAATGATAAGACTGCAACTGAAACTATAATTGACGCATTTTCAAAATATGGTATTAAAAAATTTTATTTAAGCTTAAATTATAAAAAAAATTTAATTAAATCTTATTTAAGAGAAAATAAAATTCCTAATTTACATTTTTTAGAGGAAAAAAAAGAATTAGGTACGGCGGGTCCTATTTCAATGCTTAAAGGAAAAATTAAAAGTGATTTTTTTGTAATAAATTGTGACACCATAGTTTCATTAAATTTAGAAAAATTTTATGATTTTCATAAAAAAAATAATTTTAAAATTTCTTTGGTTGCAGCATCAAAAAAATTTACACTAGCTTACGGATCTTGCAAAATAAAAAAAAATAATGGAGAGCTGAAAATAATTGACGAAAAACCTAGCATGAACTATTTAGCAAATATTGGTCTTTATCTGCTTAAACCTGAAACAATTAAACATATTCCAAAAAATAAATCATTTGAGATGGATTTATTAATTAAGAAAGTTAAAAAGTCTGGCGGAAGAGTAGGAGTATTTCCCATCAACGAAGAAAGTTGGAAAGATATTGGTCAAAAATAATTAATTCCTCTATTCTTAATGAAATTGATAGTTTTAGTTAACCAAAATTTAAATCAAACAAACCTTAAAAGATTTAATCTAAAATTGAATAAAAAAATTCAATTAAAAAAAATATATTGGTCAATATTACCTTTAAATAATAAAAATTTATTTTTGGAGTACGAAAAAAAAGAATATAGACCGAAAAAAGATAAAAATTTTATTAATTTAAAAAGCTACTTTGAAGTATACAAAAATTTAAAAAAGATTAATAAAGAAACTTACTTTATCAATCAGTCAGGAAATTATTTGAAGTCATTATTAATAGAGTTTATTTTAAGATCAAAGGGATGTAAAATTTTGAAAAAAATTAACGGTTATAACTACATAATTAATCAAGAAAAATTTTCAACAAGACTAGCGAGGTTGTATGAATTTGGATTTATATTTACTTTAAAAAAAATTTTTATAAGATCTCTTTCATTAGCCAAAAGTTATTTTTTAAATATATTTTCTGGAGCACCAGACTATTATATTGTAGAAAATGAAGAGGGAGTGGAAAAATTACAAAGAAAGAAAATTAATAAATTTATTAAGATAAATTCATTTACCTTTTCGGAGTTTTATAAAATAAGATCAAATAAAGGCTCCAAAAATTATTTTGTTTTCTTAGACTCTGAAATTGAAAATAGTTTTGAGTCAAAAATATTAAATAATCGATATAGCAAGATTAATCATTTTAAGTATTGGAAGTGTTTAGATAAAATATTTGATGAGTTGTCTTATAACTTAAAAACAAATGTAAAAATTGCGTCTCACTTTAGAAGAAGCAAGAACAATTGTCCCTTAAAAGAAAAAGATTTTTATTTTGACAGAACCTTAAATTTAATAAAAGATTCAAAATTTGTAGTAGTACAAAATTCCTCGTCTATAGATTGGGCAATATTACTTAAAAAACCAATTTTACTTCTCAATTTTAAAATATTTGACTCTTTATCTTTAGAAAATAGTGACTCAATCAAATTTTATGCCGATAGGCTCTCATTGGAGACTATCAATATTGATTTAGATTATAACTATAGGCTTAATAAAAAAAAACTGAGAGAATTATTTAAGATAAATCAAAAAAAATATCAAAGTTTCTCAAATTTTTATTTAAATTATCAAAGAAATCAATTCCCTTATTTAAATCAATGGGAAATATTATATAAGTATCTTAACTAGGAAATAAAACAAAAGATTTTTAACAATGAAAAATATTCAATCGCTTAAAAGAACAAAAAAAGTTAATAAACAAATTGAAATAAATATTAAAAGACGAACAGTCATTGTCGATGATCAACTCGTTTCTCATAAAGGGGTTCCTATCCCAAGCTGGATTGAACTTAGCCTTATTGACGTATGCAATAGGTCATGTTCATTCTGTCCAAAGTCAGACCCCAAAGTTGCACCAAATACTTATCAAAAAATGAACATGGTTCTTGTTGATAAACTTGCTAAAGATTTAAAAAGAATGAAATTTAAAGGTTCAGTTGTGCTTTGTGGGTATGGTGAACCGATGTTACATAAAGATGTTTATCAAATTTGTGAAAGACTGGCCAAAGTTGCATTTGTAGAAGTAGTATCTAATGGTGATACTCTTAAACCAAATTCAATAAAAAAATTATATAACTCAAATGTAAATAAATTATTAATTAGTTTATACGACGGTCCTGAACAAGTAACTAAATTTCAGGAGATGAGAAAAAAATCTGGTGTACCAGACGACTTTGTAATTTTGAGGGACAGATGGCATGGAGCCGACAAAGACTATGGCTTAAAATTAACAAATAGGACTGGAACTATAAAAATAGGTAATCAAGATGACATAGGAACATTCACTTATTGTAACTATCCAGCTTATTCAGTTTTAATTGATTGGAACGGTGATGTCTTTTTATGTCCACAGGACTGGCAAAGAAGAATTACTACTGGAAACATAATGCAAAATGATTTTTTTGAAATTTGGACAGGGCCGACATTGACAAAATATCGAAAAAATTTGTTAAATGGAAATAGATGCGATAGTCCATGTAAAGAGTGTAATGCAGAAGGCACTGTTCTTGGTAAAAGCCATGCTGAAGAATGGAAAAAAATTTACAATTTGAAAGGTTAGTTTTAATTATGCTTAGAAAAAAAACGTTAATTACTGGTGCTGGCTATGGTATCGGCCGTGAAATAGCAGAGAAATTTGCAGCCAAAGGACATGACTTATTTCTTCTAACGAGAAAAAAAAATGAAGCCAAAAGCCTTAAGAATTTAGAGAAAAAATACAATATTAAAACAAACATTTTTATTGGAGATCTCAGAAACCCTAAGTTTATTAATAAGCTTAAAAAAATTAAATATGTTGATAATTTAATTAATAATGCTGCGATGGCAAACACAAAATATTTCGTTAATGTTTCAGATAAGGAACTTAGAGATTTAATTGAAGTAAATTTATTAGCTACTTTTAGAATTTCTCAAATTTTTTCAAAAAAAATGATTAAAAATAAGGTCAAAGGGGTTATAATTAGTATTAGTTCGCAATTAGGCCATGTTGGAGCATACAATAGAACTTTATATTGCTTATCGAAATTTGGTTTAGAGGGTTTAAATAAATCAATGGCTTTAGATTTGTCTAAATTTGGAATTAGAACTGTTACAGTGAGCCCTACAAAAACACTAGTTAGGCCAAATGAACACTTAAAGACTCCTAAGAGACTAAATATTATTAGAAAAAAAATTCCATTGAAGAAATTTTCTACAAAATCAGAAATAGCCTCAATAGTTTATTTTTTAACTACGGACGCAGCTAATTCTATCACTGGAACTTCCATAGTGTCAGATGGAGGGTGGACAGCAGGAAAATAATATGGAAGTTTGGAAAACAATAAATAAAATCGATTTTAAAACTACTTCTGACTTAATCAAAAACCTAAAAAGCAAAAATATTAAAACCAGTGAATGGATAGATAATATTTTTGAAAAAAAAAATTTTGAAATTTCTAAATTTAATTTTCCAATTAATTTATACAGGGTTTCTCTTAAAAGTTTAGGTTTAGATTCGCCGTCAGAGTTAAGTGAAGTATATAAAATATCCCAAAAAAAAGGATTTAAACTTGTAGCACCTGAAATTGCTTTAATCTGTAGAGAACTATATTACGAGCAGCCAACAGGAGAATGGTTGCGGTTTGCAACTCCATTTAACTCAATGGTTGACAGCGATGGAGTTTCACACTTACCTAAACTTGGTAAAGCACTTAATTCTCTTTTTATTGAAACTTATTGGTCATATCCAAAAGCAATTTTTCATCCTCATAATGAGTTCGTATTTTGTAAATGATTTTAGACAAAATTAAATTAGGAAATTGCAAACTAAAAAATAGACTAGTGGTTTCACCGATGTGCCAATATTCTGGAAAAAATGGCTCACCTACGCAATGGCATTATGCACATTTGTTAAAATTATTACAATCTGGGGCATCGATGTTGACATTGGAGTCTACCGCAATAAATAAAAATGGAAAAATCACTCATGCAGACTTATGTCTTAGTAACAATAAACAAAAAAAAGATTTTAAAAATTTAATTTCTTTTTTAAAATCTTTTGATAAAAAAATACCCATTTGCTTACAAGTATCTCATGCTGGAAGAAAAGGTTCATCACATATACCTTGGATTAAATCTAATACACCTTTAAATAAAAAACAGAAAAAATGGAAAACGTTCTCAGCTTCTTCAATAAAAAAAGATAAAAACTGGCCAATACCAGTTAGTCTGTCACAAAGAGAAATCAAAAAAATTATTAATGATTTTGTGAAGACAGCTAAACTAGCAAATGAAGTTGGTTTTGATGGTCTAGAAATCCATATGGCTCATGGGTATCTACTGCACCAATTTTTGTCACCCATTTCAAATAAAAGAAATGATGAGTATGGCGGGAATTTAAAAAAAAGATGTAATTTTGCTTTGCAAGTAGCCAGTAAAATAAGAAAAGTTTGGCCTCGAAAAAAAATTTTAGGTGCTAGAATAACTGGTTTAGATCATTTATCAGGCGGAATTAATATTAATGATTCAATTTTTCTAGCAAAAAAATTAGCTTTAATAGGACTTAATTATATATGTGTTTCAAGTGGAGGAATTTTAACTAAAACTAAATTAAAATTTTTTAAGGGATTTAGGATTAATATCGCCTCTAAAATAAAAAAAAGGATTAATATACCAGTTAGAACATCAGGAAATCTTGAAGACCTTAATTTTGCTGATAAAGCGATTAAACAAAAAAAAATTGATTTTATTGCAATAGGAAGAAATTTTATCAAAGATCCCTCTTTCATTTATAAATTTTCAAAAAAGAGGAATAATAAAAAAATTATCGCAAAGCCCTACTTAAGATGCATTTAAAAGAAAAATTAATTTGGAATATAGATTACGAAACTAATAAATATCCTTCAGAAATCAAGAAAGTTTTATTTAAAAAACATATAAGTCTAAGAAAAAAATATACGAGTTGGATTGGAAGAATCAGTAAAAAATATCGTAATGATATTGATTGGTGGGTATCAGTGCCAGTAAGCCGGAATCCTTACTTTTCAAAAATTTTTCAAACGATATGTATATTAGAAACTTTAAAAACACTACGTAATTTAAAAATTGACATAATTTCAAATTCTAAAGCATTAGTAAATATACTAAAAAAAAATTTCAAAAATAAAAACATCAATATTTTCTACACTAAAAAAAAAAAGAAAAACAACTTAAAATATATTTTTAAGAGTATTTTATTTCAACTATATATTTTTTTTATAATAAAAATTTTTTTTAAAAAAAAAATATTTCAAAATAATGAAAAAATATTGATCAACAACTACCCAACAAACAACCCCAAAAAACTTGAACGACAATTTCAATTCAGTAAAAAATTTTTACACAATAATTATAAAGATATTATTTTTACTCCAACTATTCTGATAAATAGAAATTTTTTAAAAATTTTTAAAACATTAAATATTTTACACAAAAAAAACTACTTTTTTAAAGAGTCAGTGCTTAGTTTAAAAGATTTAGTATTTGCATTCTGTTATCCATTACGAGTTAGAAAATTTGAGAAAAAATTTGAAAATTTTAATGAATTTGACCTCAGTGAATTTTTGTATAGTGAAATCAAGGATTTCAAATTTTATAATGCATCGATGATAGGATTAATTAATTTTAATTTTTTTAAAAGATTAAGCGAAAAGAATTGTAAAATTTACAAAACTATTTGCTGGTTTGAAAATCACGAACAAAAAGGCTGGAATTATGGAGTGAGAAAATATTTTCCAAAAACTAAAACAGTAGGTTATCAAGGATTTACAAATTTACCGCAATTAATGAACACAATACCTGCTAAATATGAAGAAACTTATAAAGTTTCTCCTCAAACAATTATTGTTTCTGGAAAGGCATATATAAATTCTAGAAAAGAGTTCAATTCTAATTTGAAAATCAAAGTTGGTCCTTCTTATATCTATCAAGACGTGCATTTAAAATTCAAAAAACAAAATAAAATTAAATTTTTAGTAATTCTTAACGAATTTCTTGAAATCAACCTTGATATACTCGAATGGTTAAATTATTCGATAAAAAAAAATAACAAATTAGTATTTTATATTAAAAAGCCTAAAATTCTTAATCTTGACAAATATCTTAAAAATATGAATGTTGAAAAAAACTTCATTTACTGCGAAGGCAACCTAAATAACTTATTAAAGATTTCACAAAATGTTATCACTTCTGGACCTACAGGTTCAACTTTAGAAGCAATTTCTTATAATTGTAATTTAATTGTTCCAAATATAGATCCTTATGACTCAATTTATTTAAATTCTTTAAAAGTCCCGAGAAAATCTTTTAAGATTTGTAATGATAAAAAAATATTTTCTAATCAAATTAATCGTTTATTTAAGCTTGATAAAAATAAAAATAAAAAGAAACTACCAACTAAATTTAAAAATTTATTTTTTGAAAAAGTTTCTTTTCAAAAAGAAAGAATTTTTTTATAAATATCCTTCTATAAATTAAATGAACACTTTAAAAATGTTTAAAAATAAAACTGTTATTGTTACTGGGCATACTGGCTTCAAAGGCTCTTGGCTGACGTTAGTTTTAATTTATTTAGGTGCGAGAGTTGTTGGTATTTCAAACAATATACCAACAAAACCTGCTTTTTTTCAAATATTAAAATTAAACAAGAAAATAAAAGATTTACGTGCAGATGTAAGAGATTTAAAAGAAATAAAAAGAATTTTCAAAAGACATAAACCTGATTATATTTTTCACCTAGCAGCACAATCTTTGGTAAAAGAATCTTTTAAAGATCCTGTTTATACATTTACTACAAATTTTGTTGGTACAATGAATATTTTAGAATCTTTGAGGGGATTAAAAAAGGAATGTGTGTCTGTAATTATAACAAGTGATAAAAGTTACAAAAATTTTGAAATTGACAGAGGTTATAAAGAGAATGATATCCTTGGTGGTGAAGACCCATACAGCGCTTCAAAAGGTAGTGCTGAACTTGTTATCCAATCATATTACAAATCTTTTTTAAATGGAGATAAAAAAAAGATCGCAATTGCAAGAGCGGGCAACGTGATAGGTGGTGGTGATTGGTCTAAGCATAGATTGGTGCCTGATTGTATGAAATCGTGGTCAAAGAAAAAAAAAGTAATCTTAAGAAATCCTAACTCAACCAGACCATGGCAACACATCCTCGAGGCAGTTTTTGGTTACCTTACTTTAGCAGTTAAATTAAAAAAAAATTCCAAAACTCATGGAGAGGCCTTTAATTTTGGACCTAATAATAAAGACAACAAAAGTGTATTAAATGTTGTTAAAGAAATGAAAAATTCTTGGAAAGCTGTATCATGGAAAATAAAAAAAAGTAAAAAAGTGGAACACGAGTCTAAATTATTAAAATTAAATTCAAATAAGGCTAAATTAAAATTAAATTGGACAACTAATTTAAGTTTTAAAGAAACGATTAAAATGACTACTGATTGGTATAAAAATTTTTACGAGAAAAAAGAAAATAATTTTGAATTTTCAATTAATCAAATCTTAAGTTATCAAAAAAAAAATAATAATAAAAAATGAAGGTTGTTATTTTAGCGGGTGGGTTAGGAACAAGGTTATCTGAATACACAAAATCTATTCCGAAACCAATGGTTAAAATCAATGGAAAACCAATATTGATTCATATAATTAATCATTATTTAAAATATGGGTTTGATGATTTTTATATAGCCTTAGGTTACAAAGGTAATTTCATAAAAAATTATTTTAAAAAAAATAAAGTAAATTTTAAGGTAAATTTAATTGATACTGGATCAAAAACTATGACTGGTGGCCGTTTAAAAAGACTTAAGAAAAAACTTGGTAATGATACATTCTTGCTTACTTATGGAGACGGAATTTCAAATGTAAATCTTAATAAACTTATTAAATTCCATAAAAAAAATAAAAAACTAATTACACTTACAGCTGTTAGACCTCCAGCAAGGTTTGGGGCAATCAAAATACTTGGCAATAAAGTAAAAACTTTTAAAGAAAAATCAAAACTTGATGAAGGATGGATAAATGGTGGTTTCTTTGTTGTCGAGGCAAAATTTTTAAACTTTATTAAAGATGACTCAACCTTTTTAGAAAGAGAACCACTAGAGCGTGCGAGTAAAAATAATCAATTACTTGCATTTAAACATAATGGGTTTTGGCAGTGTATGGATACTAAAAGAGATAAAGATTATTTAGAGCAAAAACTAAAAAAAATTAAATGAGAAAAAAAAATATTCTAATAGCAGGTGGTACAGGGTTTATCGGTTATCATCTTTCAAAAAAAGCTTTAAAAAAAAAATATTTAGTGAGTGTTATTTCTACAAAAAAACCTGCTAAAGATAGAAAACTAAATAAGGTAAAGTATATTCTTTGTGACATTTCCAATAAAAATCAATTACAAAAAAAGATAAAGTCTAATTATGATTTTGTTGTAAATTTAGCTGGATACGTAAATCATCAAGAAAAAGTTAAAACATATAATAGTCATTTTAAAGGAAGCAAAAATTTGGCAGACTTCTTCTTAAATAAAAATATCATCTCATTTCTGCAAATCGGTAGTTCTACAGAATACGGAAGATCAAGAGCGCCCCATACTGAGTTGACTAGATGCGATATAAAATCTAGTTATGCTAGAGCAAAATTTGATGCCCAAAAATATTTAAAAAAATTAAATAAAAGATATAATTTTAAATATAATATTATTAGGTTTTATCAAGTTTATGGTCCAAAACAGAACTTGAATAGATTAATACCTATTGTAGTGTTTAACTGCTTAAAAAACAGGAGCTTCCCGTCATCTGAGGGCAAACAAGGTCGTGATTTTCTTTTTATAGATGATGCCGTCGACGCAATTTTTAAAGTTTTAAACAATAAAAAAAGTATAAACCAAATTTATAACATTGGGTTTGGGAAACCCTTTAATATAAGAAAATTGATTTTAAAAATTGTGAGACTTTGTATGGGTGGAAAACCCTTATTTGGTAAAATTAAACTTAGACAAGATGAAAGTCTTATGTCATATCCAAATATTAGAAAAGCAAAAAAAAAACTTGGTTGGAAACCCAAGACTGATATCGAAGAAGGATTAATAAAAACAATTAAATATTATAAATCCAAAAAACGATAAGTTGATTTATAAATATTTTAATGGGCGTGTAGTTCAATGGTAGAACGCTACGTTGACATCGTAGAGGCCATAAGTTCGATTCTTATCACGCCCACCATTTAAATATAAATACTGAGTTTTTACATAGTCTTTAAAAAATAGTATATTTAAAAATCGCAATATTTTATAAATTGTATATGATAATATTAAATAATCTTACCCTTAAACTATTACAAATTTTAGTTTACCTTTTTCCACTAAGTTTTATTTTTGGAAATTTTGCAATAAATATATTTGTTATTTTAATTATTTTATTAGGTCTTTATTATTATAAGACTTTTTTATTTAAATGGTATAAAAAAGAAAATCTAATTATTTTAACTCTATTTTTTTTAACAATTTTACTCTCAAGTTATTATCAAAATTTTTTTGTTGAAAATTCAAAAGACACAATTAAATCAATTCTATACTTAAGATACTTTTTTCTAATTTTAGTTATAAGATCTTTGATAATTAAAAATCAAATAAGTTTAAATATTTTTTTAATCTCATGTTTTGTCGTAACATGTATAGTTTCAATTGATATTTTTGCTCAATTTTTATTTGGAAAAAATTTACTTGGGTATTCGGTTCAAGAATTTTCTAGAGGTGTTAAATATTACACAGGAATCTTTGGTTTAGAATTAATTGCTGGTGGTTTTATATTGATGTTTTCTACTTTAGGAATATTTTCAATCTTCAATATAATAAAAACAAACAAAAAGATTATTTATTTAGTAATTTTTGCTTTTTTTGTTATTTTCTTTCTATTAGCACTTATTCTAGCTGGTAATAGAATGCCGTTATTAATGTACACAATTTTTCTTATTTCATTTGCAATAGTTTATAAAAAAAAAGAAAAAATTTATTTTTTATCTTTTGCAATATTAGCATTTGCTTTACTAATTGGTATTATTTTTAATTCTGATACCCTAAGAAAACGTGCTAGTAATTTTTATGTTGGGATTCCAAACCCGGTAATTATTGTTGAAGAATTAAGAAAAGAATATCCAAATCTAAAAAAGTATGAAAATTCTGGTAGACAGTTTCATACTTTAGAAGAATTCAAAACTACAAAAAATTATAGACAACTGCCTTTTTGGACAGGACATATAGCAATTTACTTAACGTCTATAGATTTAATTTTAGACAAACCATTAATAGGAGGTGGAATAAAATCTTTCCGCAATCAGTGTTCAAATAAACTTCATTTACCAAACAGAGTTTGTGAAAGTCACCCGCATAATTATGTTCTTGAAATATTAAATGATACTGGGTTGTTAGGTTTTTTATTGATACATTATTTGGTAATTTATCTATTATTAAATAATTACAAAGATTACAAATTGAGTGAAAAATTTAACTCTAAAATTTCTAACTGGATATATTTAGCAATTATATTAAGTTTGTTTATTCACTTTTTTCCAATCAAAAGTAGCGGCAGTTTTTTTTCAACGTTTAACTCAGCTTTTATATTTTTAATTTTAGGTATTTCGTTCGGCATAAACGAACTAAAATATAAAAAAAGCTAAAAATGGACAACTTTTGAATAGAAGATAGCTTTTTTTGATATTTACAAATATTTTATAAAATAATATAAGAGTTCGCCTGGTAATTATTGCGAAGGGGCAATACCCGATCCCATTCCGAACTCGGAAGTCAAGTCCTTCAGCGCCGATGGTACTTTGTCTTAAGGCACGGGAGA